>Ga0209794_1000104_pt1 | contig 212732 bp, 194 predicted proteins | sample EBPBio232013_DNA_FD_185869 | JGI IMG/M metagenome (GOLD analysis project Ga0209794, IMG submission 185869) | Wastewater treatment Type I Accumulibacter community from EBPR Bioreactor in Madison, WI, USA - Reactor 1_5/23/2013_ DNA (SPAdes)... | ecosystem: Engineered > Bioreactor > EBPR >...
TTCACGAAGGATGCCGCTTAAGATGTGGCACCGACTTGCCCACCGCGTCGGTCGGTTCGTCGCAAGCGCCGACCGCCGCCGTGGACAAGTCTCTCAGCGCCTCGAACACAAAAATTCAGACAGCCCCGAACTGGATGGTGCGATCGCGTCGCTCGAAGAGCTTCAGGATCATCACCAGAGCACGGCAGAAGCTGAAAAGCTTATGCTGCGTGCCCTTCAGGCCATAGCGGCGATCGTCAGCATTACGACGAATTTCCGGGACTGGTTATGAAGCTGTCATGGGCACCCCAAGCCCATTCTTAGTTTTCTTTTGGATTTCTTGATGAACATCGGACAGGCAATTCAACTTGCGAGATCTAAGCGAAAGCTGTCGCAGGCGGCGCTTGCGAAGCGCGCAGGAATTTCCGTGTCGTATCTATCTCTTCTAGAGCGGTCGAGACGCGATCCACCGCTTTCTACTTTGCGCCGTATTGCTTCTGCTCTTGCGATGCCGCTAGAGATTCTTTTTTTTCTAGGCGCTGAAGACGGTGAGTTGGGGCATTTGAATCGGGATCTTGCTGGACAACTCGCGATTACTGCATTGGAACTCCTCAATGGCCCTGTACCTGAGCAAGCCGAGTTATCGCTGTAAGCCAGTCAGATCGATCGCTGCCTTGGCACGTGCTCTGAATTTCGAAGAGCAGGCTTTGCGCGTAGTGGCTGAGAACGCAGACCAGCGTTATCGTACTGTCGCCCCACCCCCAGGTTCTAGCCGCCAAACTTTTGACGCATTGGGTCAACTCAAGGAAATTCATCGTCGCATCAAGACGACATTTTTTGATCGCGTCAAATTTCCAGACTATTTGCACGGGAGTCTGAAGGGTTGCGATTACGTCACAAATGCGCAGCTACACACGAAAAAGCAATTGCTTATTTGTGAGGATGTGAAGAAGTTCTTCCCATCAGTGACTTCTGAGAAAGTTGAGGATGTTTGGTGCGCCTTCTTCGGCTTCGCACCCGAAGTCGCTCATTTACTAGCAAGCCTGACGACGAAGCAAGGCGCACTGCCTCAAGGGGCGGTTACCAGTTCGTATCTCGCCAATCTCGTACTTTGGCGGGATGAGCCACTTCTTCACGCAAAGCTCGCTGCACGTGGCATCACTTACTCACGCTACGTTGACGATATAGCCATGTCGTTTTCGATCCGTCCGTCCAAGGAAACGCAGACTTGGGTGATCGCGCAGGTCTACGGCATGTTGAGAAAGAATGGACTCACGGCCGGGCGATCAAAGCATGAGATTTTTTCAGCGTCTGAGCCAATGATTGCAACGAAATTGATCGTTAATAGCAAGCCGTCGTTAAGCCAGAAAAAAAGATCTCAAGTGAGGGCACAAGTAAGGCAGTTGGAGATGGCGCAGTCTTCTGGTCTCGATTCAGAAATGGTTCGCGTGCTCGCGGAGCAGGCTGCGCAGAAGGTTGGTCAACTGGGACGCTTCCACCCAACGCAAGCTGCTCGCCTTAAGGGGCGGGTCAAAGCTGTTCGTTTGGGACTACCGATTGAATCGTTCTCTTCAAGAGTTACCAACTCGACTGGTGTATCGAATCCATCGCCTTCAGAAGATCTGCGCCTTCCATGGGAGTAGCGTTCGAGTTTGAAGCGGAACCGTGAGCAGGGAAATGCCACGCAAGGGGCTTAGCGTTAAAACCGCGCGCGGTAATACAGCGTGGACTGATTGCCCTTGAGCGAGGTGCCGCCGCTGTTGATCTGCAGGCCAATAGCGCTTTGCTTCGGCGCAAAGCCAAAGGTGTTCAGCGAGTCAAACTGCATCTCCACATTCGTGCCATAGACCGGGTCGCTGGCCAGGCCCAATGGGTCGGGCCGCGTGGCGCTGCGACGCCAGGCCGCCAGGTCCAGCCGCGAGGTGCGGCTGAGCGCCGTCTGCCAGCGCAGGCCCAGGTCCACGCTGCTCACCACCGGCGCGCGCAGCGACGGCAGCAGCCCGGTGCCCGAGGGGCTGGACACATCAAAGCTCAGGCCCAGGGCCGAGCGCGGTGAGGTGAAGGCCCAGCCGGTGACCGCGGCGCGCTGGGTGGACTGGGCGGAGGCACCCAGCGACGGCTCGTAGCGCGGCATGGCCGAGGGCGACAGCTGGAACTGCCATCGCTGGGGCGCCGGGTCGGCACCCTGTGCCAGCGCGCCGGCACAGGCCAGCGGCAGCAGCAGCGCCAGCGCCGCATGCAAGGGGTTGATCCGCAGGACAGACAGGTTCAGGGAAGCGACACCGTTGTTCATGACACGCACCTCCATGGTTGCGAACTCATGGTACTCGCGCGGCGCGGTTTTGGCACCCTGTACGAACAGGGGAAAAGAGGGGGAAATCGGGGGCTGACGTTGCTTTGATGATGCTCGGAACGTGCGCAACGGCAATGGCAACCAGCAACGCAGCGGATTTCCGCCACGGGGTGGCCGCTGTAGCGAAGTAAAGGAGGAGGGCCGGGCGCAGCCCGGTCCGGGGGACATGAGCGGAAGCGGCCACCCCGTGGCGGAAATCCGCGGGCCACCGCAGTGCAAGTCGGCGGACCACAACAAAGAAGAAGAGGGGAAGTTGACGAGCCTTACCCCCGGCACTGGCTCCACAGTTAGGGCTGCTTGGTTCCCCACCTGACCCGGTTGGCCGCTTCACCATGCGGGGAGGCCCGTCAGGTTGCATTGTAGGCGACGGCGCAAGCCCGTTGGGTGGCTCAGGCCATCTAGAATCGCCCGGATGTCCTACCTCGTGCTTGCCCGCAAATACCGCCCCCGGAACTTCCTGGAAATGGTGGGGCAGGCCCATGTGGTGCAGGCGCTGACCAATGCATTGACGCAGCAGCGGCTGCACCATGCCTACCTGTTCACCGGCACCCGCGGCGTGGGCAAGACGACGGTGTCGCGCATCCTGGCCAAGTCGCTGAACTGCCAGGGGCCGGACGGGCAGGGCGGCATCACCGCCACGCCCTGCGGCGTGTGCCAGGCCTGTACCGACATTGATTCGGGCCGGTTTGTGGACTACACCGAGCTGGACGCCGCGTCCAACCGCGGGGTGGACGAGGTGCAAAGCCTGCTGGAGCAGGCGGTGTACAAGCCGGTGCAGGGCCGCTTCAAGGTCTTCATGATCGACGAAGTGCACATGCTGACCAACACCGCGTTCAACGCGATGCTGAAGACGCTGGAAGAGCCACCCGAGTACCTCAAATTCGTGCTGGCCACGACCGATCCGCAGAAGGTGCCGGTCACCGTGCTGTCGCGCTGCCTGCAGTTCAACCTGCGCCCCATGGCGCCCGAGACGGTGCTGGAGCACCTGGTTCATGTGCTGCAGGCGGAAAGCATCCCCGCCGATACCGGCGCGCTGCGCCTGCTGGCGCGCGCGGCGCGCGGCTCCATGCGCGACGCCCTGAGCCTGACCGACCAGGCCATTGCCTTTGGCAGCGGCAAGCTGGAAGAGGCCACGGTGCGCCTGATGCTGGGCAGCGCCGACCGCGGCCATGTGTTCCGCCTGATCGACGCGCTGGCGCGTGGCGACGGCCGCACCGTGGTGGAAACGTCGGAGGCGCTGCGCGTCAACGGCCTGAGCGCGGCGTCCACCCTGGAAGAAATGAGCGCCGTGCTGCAGCGCATGGCGGTGCTGCAGGCCGTGCCGTCCATGGCCGACACGGCCGACGCCAACGACCCCGAGGCCGCCGAAATCGCCCGCCTGGCCGCCGCCCTGCCGGCCGACGAGACCCAGCTGCTGTACAGCCTGTGCCTGCACGGCCGGGGCGAGCTGGGCCTGGCGCCGGACGAATACGCCGCGCTGACCATGGTGCTGCTGCGTTTGCTGGCTTTCAAGCCCGGTGCCTTGTCAGGCGCGGCTGAAAAAAAAACTCTGAGTGAGCCCGCTGCGGCGCGAGCCGCAGCCCCGGAGGCGCTGGCGCGAGCCGCGGCCCCAGCACCAGCACCAGCACCAGAACCAGAACCAGAACCAGAACCAGCACCGGTAGCCGCCCCCGCGCGCCCGCCCGCCGCGCCGCTGCAGGTACCTGCTCCGGCCCGTCTGGCTGTGCCCGCTGTCGGTGCGCCGCCCGGCCAGGTGCTGCCCGTGGTGGAGCCCGCCGTGCCGCGGCCACCCCTGCAGCGCACCAGCGCCGGCCCCGGCCAGCCCGGCAGCCCCGTGGTGGGCGTGCCGGTGCGCGTGCAGCCCGAGTCGCGCGAGGAGTCCACGCCCCGCGCCGCCGCGCCCCTGGTGCCCACGGAAGAGGGTGATTTCTGGCACGCCACCGTGCGTGCGCTGGTGGAGGCTGAAAGCATCAGCGCGCTGGTGCGCGAGCTGGCGTTGCAGTCGCAGCTGGTGGCGCGCGACACCGGCCACTGGATCCTGCGCGTGGAGCGCGAATCACTGAACCAGCCCACCAGCCGCGAGCGCCTGCAGAACGCGCTGGCTGCCGCAGGCCATGCGGTGCAGCTGGCCGTGGAGGTGGGGCAGGTGACCGACAGCCCGGCGCGGCGCAACCAGGCGGCGGCGGCCGAGCGCCAGCGCGCGGCCGAGGACATCATCCTCAACGACCCCTTCGTTCAGGCGATGATGCGGGACTTTGGCGCGAAAATCGTGCCGGGCAGCATCAAGCCCGTTATCTGAATCCAAGCAACCAGGACACACCATGTTCAACAAAGGACAACTCGCAGGCCTCATGAAGCAGGCTCAGGCGATGCAGGACAACCTCAAGAAGGCGCAGGACGAACTGGCCTTCGTCGAAGTCTCGGGCGAATCGGGCTCGGGCCTGGTCAAGGTCGTGATGACCTGCAAGCACGAGGTCAAGCGCATCACCATCGACCCCTCCGTGCTGACCGACGACAAGGACATGCTGGAAGACCTGGTGGCCGCCGCCTTCAATGCCGCCGTGCGCAAGGCGGAGGAAACCAGCCAGGAAAAAATGGGCAAGCTGACAGCGGGCATGCCTGGGCTCCCGGGTGGCATGAAATTCCCCTTCTAGTCTGATTAACCCCTTCCGTGGCTGACTCCAACTCGCTGGAGGCGCTGGTGCAGGCGCTGCGCCGCCTGCCGGGCGTGGGGGTCAAATCGGCCTCGCGCATGGCATTTCACCTGCTGCAGCACGACCGCGAGGGCGCGCAGATGCTGTCGCGGGCGCTGCACCAGGCCGCCGGCACGGTGCGCCATTGCAGCCAGTGCCACACCTTCACCGACAGCGAGGTCTGCGCCACCTGCCTGGACCCGCAGCGCGACGGCACCAAGCTGTGCGTGGTGGAAACCCCGGCGGATCAATCGGCCGTGGAGCGCACCAGCGCCTACCGCGGCCTGTATTTCGTGCTGATGGGCAAGTTGAGCCCGCTGGACGGCATCGGCCCGCGCGACATCGGCCTGCAAAAGCTGTTTGACCGCGCCACCGGCGGCACGGTGCAGGAGGTGATCCTGGCCACCAATTTCACCGCCGAGGGCGAGGCCACGGCCCATGTGATTGGCGAGGCGCTCAAGGCGCGCGGCCTGCAGGTCACGCGGCTGGCGCGGGGCGTGCCCGCGGGCAGCGAGCTGGAATACGTGGACCTGGGCACCATTGCCCATGCGCTGGTGGACCGGCGCTGACCTTCCCCCCAAGAAAAACCAAGGACAACACGAGATGGGCTACGCCAAATTCACCTTTGCCTACTGGTGCCTGCTGATCGCGGCGCTGCTGCCCCTGGGCTGTGCATGGCTGGCCAAGTCGGGCACCTTTGGCAAGCCGCGCAAGGAAGGCGGCTACGACAACCACGACCCGCGCGCCTGGATGGCCCGGCAAACCGACTGGCGCGCCCGCGCCAATGCGGCCCAGGCCAACAGCTTCGAGGCGCTGCCGTTTTTCATGGGGGCGGTCATCGTGGCGCACCAGCTGGGCGCGGCGCAGGCGCGCCTGGACATCCTGGCCTTTGTGTGGATCGTGCTGCGCGTGATCTATGTGGTGATGTATGTGGCCGGCCTGCCGGCCATGCGTTCGGCGGTGTGGACGCTGGCGCTGCTGGTGAACATCGGCATCCTGTTTGTCGGCTACCGCTAGTTGGGTAATACTCCCGGCCTATACAGGAAGGGGGGTTGAATGGCGGCATTCACGGTATTTTTCTGCGGCACGGGCTCCAACAGCTTTGACTTTGCCAACCCCGACTACCCCGGCGGCGAACTGATTTCCACCCTGGCACGCCATTGCGCCGGCATGGAGTTTGTGGACTGGATCATTGCCGACGGCCCCGGCAGCGGCAACTGGCAGGAGGACGAGAAGTTCGTCACCCCCGGCAACTACTCCACCACCACCGGCGTGGCCTTTGGCCGCGGCTGGGAAGAGAACGTGGCCCATGCGCTGGCCATGATCCGCGGCGAGGCCACCTGGAGCCGCACGAAGCTGACCGAGCTGAACTACCGCGTGCTCAAGGAGGCCGGCATTCCCATCGCCGACGAAAAGATCACCTACAACTTCCTGGGCCGCGAAAAGGAGCGCATCCGCCCCGACCGCAAGGTGACCCAGCAGGCGCTGCAGATGCAGAAGATCAAGATGTTTCGCCGCAACCGGCCGGTCACGCAGGTCAATGCCATCGGCTGGAGCCGCGGCGCCGTCACCACCCACATGTTTGCCAACGCCATGGCGGCGGACCCGCAGCTGTGCCAGCTGCCGCTGAACATCATTGCGGTGGACCCGGTGCCGGGCACGGGCAATTTCCAGAAGCACCGCACGCACATCCCGGCCAATGTGCGCAACTACGTGGCGTTCTATGCGCGCGACGAACGCTCCATGGGCTTTGCGGCCACGCTGGCCACGCTGGCCAACAGCGCGGCCACCCAGGCCACCTATTACCCCATGCCGGGGCGCCATGCCACGCTGGTGGGCAACCCCGGCAACTACATCGGCGGCAACGGCACCAACACCTTCTTTGGCCCCGGCACGGTGGTGCGCATGCTGGCCGAGGATCACCTGGCCGGCTGGGGCACGGCATGGGCCAAGCGGCTCGCGTATTCAGAAGCAGAAATGCTGCGCTGCTATGACGGCATGATTGCCCAGCATGCGCAGTACCAGGCGCTGCGCAGCACGGTGTACACCACGCAGACGGGCCAGGGCGATGACCGCGACGTGGGGCTGGGCCAGGACTGGACGAGCACGAAGTTTGCCCAGGTGCAGCAGCTCAAGCCCGATTGCCTGTTCGTCAACTGGCACCACCGCGCGCTGTTTCGCCAGCAGTGCGCAGCGGCCTGGCGCTACCTCATGGGCCAGAGCGCCACGCCGCCCACCGGCACGCTGCACACCACGCTGGCGCCGCACACCTGGAACGTGCTGCTGACCTACCGCCGCACGGGGCGCAAGACCGGCCCGGTGTAACCGCTTTTTTACATTACGTACAAACCCGCACGGGATGTTCCCGATGCGGGTTCTTGCGTGCGCGCATAACCTCCAGCAAAGCAAAAAAGAGAGGTTTCCAACATGACAACAAATACATTCGGCACGCCGCTGCGCCGGCGCACCTTTACCTCGCTGGCCGCGCTGACGGCCGCCGCCGTGGCCGTGCCCTCGTTGCGCGCGCAGGGCAAGCTTGAGAAGACCAAGGTCTCCATCGCCGTGGGCGGCAAGGCCGCGTTCTACTACCTGCCGCTCACGCTGGCCGAGCAGCTGGGCTACTTCAAGTCCGAAGGCCTGGACGTGGAGATTTCCGACTTCGCCGGCGGCTCGCGCGCGCTGCAGGCGGTGGTGGGTGGCTCGGCCGACGTGGTGAGCGGCGCCTACGAGCACACCATCAACCTGCAAAGCAAGGGCCAGATGTTCCAGGCCTTCGTGCTGCAGGGCCGCGCGCCGCAGATCGCCATGGGCGTGTCCACCAAGGCCATTCCCACCTACAAGACCGTGGCTGACCTCAAGGGCAAGAAAATCGGCGTGTCCGCTCCCGGCTCGTCCACCAACATGGTGGCCAACCTGGTGCTGTCGCGCGCCGGCCTGAAGGCCAGCGACGTGAGCTTCGTGGGCGTGGGCACGTCGGCCGGCGCGCTGGCCGCGCTGCGCTCGGGCCAGATCGACGCCATGAGCAACACCGACCCGGTCATGACCATGCTGGAGCAAAAGGGCGAGGTCCGCATCATCAGCGACACGCGCACGCTCAAGGGCACGACCGATGTGTTTGGCGGGCCCATGCCCGCGGGTTGCCTGTATGCGCCGCTCGAATTCGTGCAGAAGCACCCCAACACCTGCCAGGCCATGGCCAACGCCATCGTGCACGGCCTCAAGTGGCTGCAGACGGCCGGCCCCAGCGACATCATCAAGACCGTGCCCGAGGCTTACCTGCTGGGCGACCGTGCGCTGTACCTGGCGTCGTTCAACAAGGTGCGTGAAGCCATCTCGCTGGACGGCCTGTTGCCCGAAGAGGGCGCCAAGACGGCGCTGCGCGCGCTGGCCAGCTTTGACACGGCCATCAAGGCCGACAAGATCGACCTGGGCAAGACCTACACCAACGAGTTTGCGCGCCGGGCGAAAGAAAAATACAAAGCCTGAGTTTCGCGAATGTCTGAATTCGCGCTTGAGCTGATCGACATCTCGGTGACTTTCCGCTCAAGGGAAGACGCCGCACAGCGCTACACCGCCGTGGCCGACACCACGCTGCGCATCCGCGCGGGCGAGTTCGTGTCGGTGGTGGGCCCCACGGGCTGCGGCAAGTCCACGCTGCTGAACATCGCCGCCGGGCTGCTGGAGGCTTCGTCGGGGCAGGTGCGGGTGTTTGGCCAGCCGCTGGCGGGCATCAACCGCCGCGCGGGCTACATGTTCCAGACCGAGGCGCTCATGCCCTGGCGCAGCGCCATCGACAACGTCATGGTGGGCCTGCAGTACCGCGGCGTGCCCGATGCCGAGGCGCGCGCCCAGGCGCAGGCCTGGCTGGAGCGTGTGGGCCTGGGCGGGTTTGGCGACCGCTACCCGCACCAGCTGTCGGGCGGCATGCGCAAGCGCACCGCGCTGGCCCAGGTGCTGGCGCTGGACCCGGACATCATCCTCATGGACGAGCCGTTCTCCGCGCTGGACATCCAGACGCGCCAGCTGATGGAAAACGAGGTGCTGGACCTGTGGGCGTCCAAAAAGAAGGCCGTGCTGTTCATCACCCATGACCTAGACGAAGCCATCGCCATGAGCGACCGTGTGGTGGTGCTGTCCGCCGGGCCGGCCACCCGGCCCATGGGCGAGTTCGCCATCGATCTGCCGCGCCCGCGCGATGTGTCCGAGGTGCGCACCCAGCCGCGTTTCGTGGAACTGCACACGCAGATCTGGGCGGTGATGCGTGAAGAGGTGCTCAAGGGCTATGCCCAACAGCTCAAGAAAGCCGCTTGAAATGTTCGCCGCCCTCAAGCCCTCTGACAAAAACCTGCGCTGGTGGCAGCTGGGCGTGCTGTTTGTTTTTCTGGGAATGTGGCAGCTGGCCTCGCGCGATGCGCAATACGCGTTCTTCCTGGGCGAGCCCATCAAGGTGCTGGGCCGCATCTGGTCCTGGTTCATGCCGTTTGGCTTTGGCCCCAGCGTGCTGTTTCCTGACGGCCTGCCCGGCCGGGCCGACATCTACCTGCACCTGGGCGTGACGCTTCTGGAGACTTTGCTCGCCTTTGCCATTGGCACGGCGCTGGGCCTGGTGTTTGGCCTGTGGCTGGCGCTGGCGCCCACGGCCAGCGCCATCCTGGACCCTTACATCAAGGCTGCCAATTCCATGCCGCGCGTGATCCTGGCGCCCATCTTTGCCATGTGGTTTGGTCTGGGCATCTGGAGCAAGGTGGCGCTGGCCGTGACGCTGGTGTTCTTCATCGTGTTCTTCAACGTGTACCAGGGCGTCAAGGAAGTCAGCCCCGTGGTGCTGGCCAATGCGCGCATGCTGGGCGCCAGCCAGAAGCAGCTGCTGCGCACCGTGTACCTGCCCAGCGCCACCAGCTGGGTGTTCTCCAGCCTGCACACTTCGGTGGGCCTGGCGTTCGTGGGGGCGGTGGTGGGCGAATACCTGGGCTCGGCGCGCGGTGTGGGCTACCTGATCCTGCAGGCCGAAGGCACGTTTGACGTGAACACCGTGTTTGCCGGCATTGCCGTGCTGACCGCGTTTGCGCTGGTGCTGGACGGCCTGGTGGGCCGCATCGAGCGGCGACTCATGAAGTGGCAGCCGCGCCAGGGCGAGACCGAAAAACTCTGACCCGCTCCGGCCGCCGGGCGTTCCAGCCTAGCGCCTGGGCTTTTTCTGGATGACGGCCTTGCCGCGTGCCGCCGGGCGCGTGGCGCGGTGCTGGCTTTTGGCGGTGGCGCGCACCGGCAGATACACCACGATCTGCTGGCCCAGCTTGAAGGCGGCGGACGCCCCCACGTCGTTCCAGTCGGCCACCTGCGCGGCGCTCAGCTTGTAGCGCCGGGCAATGCTGGCCACGCTGTCGCCCTTGCGGGCCTTGATAACGGTGCGCCGCGTGACCACCTCGGGCGCCAGGCTCAGCTGGCCGTTGTCGGCCACATGCGGGGCCACGTCGTTCTCGGTCTTGGCCGTGCGCGGCGCCAGCACCACCGAGCCGGCGCGGATCAGCATGCGCGGCGGGATGTTGTTGACCGAGCGGAAGTCGGCCTCGCTCATGCCAACGCGGCGCGCGGCCTCGGCGGCGCTCATGGTGGCGGGCGCGGTCCAGGCCGTCCAGCTGGCGTACTGGCCATGGGTGTAGGCCTCGAAGTTGCGCTTGAACACCGTGGCGTTGTCCCAGGGCAGCAGGATCTGCGGCGTGCCGGCCGCCAGGATCACCGGGCGGTTGGCCGAAGGGTTCAGCGCCTTGAAGTCTTCCAGCTTGACGTCGGCCAGCCGCGCGGCCAGCTCCACGTCGATGTCGCGCGTGATGTCCACGCTCTGGAAGTAGGGGTGGTTTTCAATCAGCGGCAGCTCGGCGCGGAATGCGTCGGGGTTGGCCACGATGTTTTTCACGGCCTGCAGTTTGGGCACGTAGTTGCGCGTTTCGTTGGGCATGTTCAGGTCGGTATAGGCCGTGCCCAGGCCGCGCCGCTGGTTGGCGGCAATGGCCCGGCCCACGCTGCCTTCGCCCCAGTTGTAGGCGGCCAGCGCCAGGTGCCAGTCGCCAAACATGCCGTACAGCTTCTGCAGGTAATCCAGCGCCGCGCGGGTGGACGCCAGCACGTCGCGCCGGTCGTCGCGGAATACGTTTTGCTTGAGCTCGAAATAGGTGCCCGTGGCCGGCATGAACTGCCACATGCCGGCGGCGCGCGCGCTGGACACGGCCTGCGGGTTGAACGCGCTTTCAATGAAGGGCAGCAGGGCCAGCTCGCTGGGCATGTTGCGCCGCTCCAGTTCCTCGACGATGTGGAACAGGTATTTGCGCGAGCGCTCGGTCATGCGCTGGATGTAATCGGGCCGGCTGGCGTACCACTGTTCCTGCTGGCGTACCAGGTCGGTGTCCAGGTTGGGCATGGCGTAGCCGCGGCGGATGCGTTCCCACAGGTCGGGCGGGGGCGCGGCATGGGCCACGCCGCGGGACGCGGCTTCGGCCGCCGTGATGGGCTGCAGCGGGCCGCGCGGAATAAGCGCCACATGGGGCGCGGGCGCCGCGGGCGGGGTGGCCGCCGCGGGCGCCGGCGTGGCTGTGGAGGCGGTTTGCGGGCTGGTGGCCGTGCCCTGCGTGGCGCAACCGGCCAGCCAGATCAGGCTGGCCAGCGCGGCGGTGGTGATGAGCTTCATTTGAATTCGTTCTTCCATTGGCGGATGGCGGCAAACACGCCGGTTTCTCCGCTGGCGCCCGCGCTGGCGTCAAAGGCCTGCGCGGCGCTGACCACGCTGGCCTCGCGCGTGCGCAAAAAGGGGTTGATCCGGCGCTCCAGCGCCAGGGTGGAGGGCAGGGTGGGCTGCCCGGCGGCGCGCAGCGCCTTGCAATGCGCCTCGTAGTCGGCCAGCGCGGTGTTGGCGGGCTCCACGGCACGCGCAAAGCGCAGGTTGCTCAAGGTGTACTCATGCGCGCAGCATACGCGCGTGTTGCCGGGCAGGGCGGCCAGCGCATCCAGCGAGGCCAGCATCTGCGCGGGCGTGCCTTCAAACAGGCGCCCGCAGCCGCCGGAGAACAAGGTGTCGCCGCAAAACAGCAGCGGGGCGCCTTCGTAATCCTTGCAGTAATAAGCGATGTGGCCCGCCGTGTGGCCGGGCACGTCGATCACGTCAAAGTGCAGCCCCAGCACGGTGCAGGCATCGCCGCCGTTCAGCCGCGTCAGCGGCTCGGGGATGCGTTCGCGCGCGGGGCCGTACACCATGGCGCCGGTGGCGTCGCGCAAGGTGTCCACGCCGCCCACATGGTCGGGGTGATGGTGCGTGACTAGAATCGCGGACAGCCGCAGGTTGTGCGTGCGTAGCGCGTCCAGCACGGGCTGTGCGTCACCGGGGTCCACCACCACGGCCTGGCTGCCGTCGTGCAACATCCAGATGTAGTTGTCAGTGAAGGCGGGCAGCGGAATCAAGGTCATGAGTGCGGAAATTATAGGTTTGCGTCAATGGTTTGAAACGCCGCCGGGCAGGTATCTGCTCGATTGGGAGCGTGCGCGCTTTGATGAACTGGTGGCCGATGTCTTTGGCTATCACGCGCTGCAGCTCGGCCTGCCCGAGCTGGACACCCTGCGGGCCAACCGCATGCCGCACAAATGGCAGGCCATCGCCGCGCCGCCGCCGGACGATGGCCGCGCGGCTTTTGCCACGGACTTTTCCGCGTTGCCGTTTGCCGAGAACAGCCTGGACTTGGTGACCCTGCCCCATACGCTGGAGATGCATGTGGACCCGCACGCCACGCTGCGCGAGGTGGGCCGGGTGCTGGTGCCCGAGGGCCGGGTGGTGATCTGCTGCCTGAACCCGGCCAGCCTCTGGGGCCTGCGTCAGCGGCGCGCCCGCCTGTACCGCCGGCTCGGGTTCGGCCGGCTGTTCCTGCCCGACGGGGGCGATTTCATCGGCTACTGGCGCCTGCGTGACTGGCTGCGCCTGCTGGGCTTCGAGGTGGAGTCGTCGCAGTTTGGCTGCTACCGGCCCGCGCTTTTCAGCGAGGCCTGGCTCAACCGCTGGCAGTGGATGGACCGTGCGGGCGAACGCTGGTGGCCGATCTTTGGCGCGGCCTACACCGTGGTGGCCGTCAAGCGCGTGCGCGGCATGCGCCTCCTGGGCCCGGCATGGAAGAATGCGAACCCCCTGGCCACGGCGCCCGTGCCGCTGGCCAACAAGGCCCATCAGGCTGCAACACAGGACATGACTTTTGAACGCGATTGACATCTACACCGACGGCGCCTGCAAGGGCAACCCCGGCCCCGGCGGCTGGGGCGTGCTGCTCAAATCGGGCGGCACCGAAAAAGAGCTGTTTGGCGGCGAGGCCGTCACCACCAACAACCGCATGGAGATGCAGGCCGTGATCGAGGCCCTGGGCGCGCTCAAGCGGCCCTGCGCGGTGACGCTGCATGTGGACAGCCAGTATGTGCTCAAGGGCATCACCGAATGGCTGCCCGGCTGGAAGGCCAGGGGCTGGCGCACGGCGGCCAAGCAGCCCGTCAAGAACGTGGACCTGTGGCAGAAGCTGGACGCGCTGGTGGCCGGTGGCGGCCACAGGATCGACTGGCGCTGGGTGCGCGGGCACAACGGCGACCCCGGCAACGAGCGCGCCGATGAGCTGGCCAACAAGGGCGTGGAGCAGGCGCTGGGCCGCCGCTCAATGTAAAGGCACGGTAAATGCATGGCCCAGGCGGCTCTTCGCATGGGTTGTGCCGGGGTCTTTGGGCAGCGCGGAAGGCGTGGCCCTGATACATTCCGAGACTTGTTGGCACGCCAACGGTGACGTCGTTCCCAAACCATTCCTGCAGTTCCTTCATGGCATCGAAAGCTCTCTATACAGTGGTGGCCGTCGTTGGCATCGCTGCCGCCTCCGGCGCGGCCTGGTGGTATCAGAACAAGCTGTCCAGCCCGGCTACCGACAGCGTGGCCGCGGCGCCCGCACCGCGGGGCGCGGCCAGCGGCCCGGGCGGCGCAGCCGGGCGCCCGCCGGGCGTGGAGGTTGCGCGGGTGGAAACCATGCGCCTGACCGACGACGCCCAGGCCGTGGGCAGTCTGCGGTCACGCCAGGGCGTGATCGTGCGGCCCGAGGTCAGCGGCCGCATCACCCAGCTGAACTTCCGTGACGGCGACCGCGTGCGCAAGGGTCAGCTGCTGGTGCAGCTGGACGACCAGCTGCCGCTGGCGCAGGTGCAGCAGGCCCAGGCCGAGCTGTCCATTGCCCAGGCCAACCACAAGCGCAACCAGGAGCTGGTGGCGCAAAACTTCATCAGCCAGCGTTCGGTGGACGAGAGCGCGGCCAACCTGCAGGTGGCCCAGGCCAAGCTGTCGCTGGCCCAGGCCACGGCGGCGCGGCTGCGCATCGTGGCGCCGTTTGACGGCATCACTGGCATCCGCACGGTGAACGTGGGCGATTACCTGAAAGACGGCGCTGACATCGTCAACATCGAGGACATTGCCGCGATATTCGTGGACTTCCGCCTGCCCGAGCGGTTCCAGACCAAGGTGCAGCGTGGCCAGCGCGCCATGGTGGACATCGACGCCCTGCCCGGGCGCAAATTCACCGCGGTGGTGCAGGCCATTGACCCGCTGGTGGATGCCAATGGCCGCTCGGTGGGCATCCGCGGCTGCATTGACAACCGTGCGCTGCAGTTGCGCCCCGGCATGTTCGCGCGGGTCACCGCGGTGTTTGGCGAGCGCGAGAACGCCCGCGTGATCCCGGAGGAGGCCATCGTGCCGCAGGGTGGCCGCCAGATGGTCATCAAGCTTGTCGATGGGCCGGACGGCGACACGAAGATCGCGCAGCGCGTGGAAGTCAAGGTCGGCATCCGCCGCCCGGGCCGCGTGGAGATCACCGACGGCCTGCAGCCTGGCGACATGGTCGTGACCGCCGGCCAGCAGCGGGTGCAGCGCGACGGCATGCCGGTGCGCGTGATCGAGATGGCGCGTCCGGCGGTCGGGCCCCGCCCGCCCCAGGCTGGCCCGCAAGGCGCGCCGGCCGTGGCCGCCGCCGCGCCGCCGCGCCTGGACGGCCCCAACCCCTGCATGGCGATGGCTTCGGCCGAAGCCGCTGCCCGCCCGCGCGGCAAGTCCTGACACTGGAGGAGCCTGCCTCATGCAACTGGCTGAAATCTCCATCCGCCGCCCGGTCTTTGCCACGGTGCTGTCCCTGCTGGTGCTGCTGGTCGGTGCCGTGAGTTTTGACCGCCTGACGGTGCGCGAATACCCGAAGATCGACGAGCCCGTGGTGACCGTCACGGTGCGCTACCCCGGCGCGTCGGCCGAGGTGATCGAGTCGCAGATCTCCAAGCCGCTGGAAGACTCCATTGCCGGCATTGACGCGGTGGACGTCATCACGTCGATCAGCCGCGCCGAGCAAAGCCAGATTTCGGTGCGCTTCCGGCTCGAAAAGGACCCGGACGCGGCCGCCGCCGAGGTGCGCGATCGCACCGCGCGCGTGCGCAACCGCCTGCCCCAGGCCATTGACGAGCCGGTCATCGCCAAGGTGGAAGCCGATGCCTTCCCGGTCATCTTCCTGACCTTCTCCAGTGACACCCTGTCGCGCCTGCAGATCAACGACATGGTCAACCGCATTGCCAAGCCGCGCCTGCAGACGGTGACCGGCGTGGCCGATGTGCGCATCTATGGCGAGCGCAAGTACGCCATGCGGGTGTGGCTGGACGCCGGGAAGCTGGCCGGCTACCGCCTGACCTCGCAGGACGTGGAGGACGCCATCCGCCGCAGCAACCTGGAGCTGCCCGGCGGGCGCATTGAATCGCAGCAGCGTGAGTTCAGCGTGACCTCGCAGACCGACTTGCTGCGCCCGACGCAGTTTGGCGACATCACGATCAAGAACGTCAACGGCTTTCCCGTGAAGATCCGCGACGTCGCGCGGGTGGAGGAGGGCGCCGCTGACGAGCGCAGCGCCGTGCGCCTGAACGGGCGCGACGCGATCTCGGCCGGCGTGATCCGCCAGGCCACGGCCAACCCGCTGGACCTGTCGCGCGGCGTGCGCGAGATGATCCCCAAGCTCAAGCAGGACCTGCCGGGCGACATCGTGATCGACATCGCCAACGACAACTCGGTGTTCATCGACCGGTCCATCAAGAACGTGTACCGCACCATCATCGAGGCCATCGTGCTGGTGGCGCTGGTGATCTTCGTGTTCCTGCGCACGTTTCGCGCGTCCATCATTCCCATCATCACCATCCCGGTCAGCCTGGTGGGCACTTTTGCGCTGATGGGGCTGGCCGGCTTTTCCATCAACACGCTGACGCTGCTGGCCCTGGTGCTGGCCATTGGTCTGGTGGTGGACGACGCCATCGTGATGCTGGAGAACATCTTTCGCCACATTGAAGAAGGGCTGGACCCGTTTTCCGCCGCCATCAAGGGCGCGCGCGAAATCGGTTTTGCGGTGGTCACCATGACGGCGACGCTGGTGGCGGTGTATGCGCCGCTGGCCTTCACGCCGGGGCGCACGGGGCGGCTGTTCATCGAGTTTGCGCTGGCGCTGGCCGGTGCGGTGGTGGTGTCGGGCTTTGTGGCGCTGACGCTCACGCCCATGATGTGTTCCAAGCTGCTGCGCCACAACCCCAAGCCCGGCCGGTTTGACCGCTTCATGGAGAACAACCTCAACCGGCTGTCGAACGCCTACGCCCGCACGCTGCGCTGGGTCGTGACCACGGGTTACCAGCGTGCGCCGGGCGAACGTGGTGCCGGTGCGCGGATGCGCAGCTTCTTCATGCAGGCGCGCTGGATCGTGATCGGCGTCATGCTGGTCAGCGCGGCGGCCATTGCCCTGGTGTACCCCAGCATGCGATCAGAGCTGTCGCCCATTGAGGACCGGGGCGTGATCTCATCCAACATCACCGCGCCGGACGGTGCCACGCTGGACTACACCAACCGCTATGCGCGCGAGCTGGAACGCGTGGGCCAGGGTTACAAGGAATTCGACCGCATCTTCGCCAACGTGGGCAACCCGTCGGTGTCGCAGGGCAACGTGACCTACCGCACCGTGGACTGGGACGAGCGCAAGCGCAGCACCATCGAGCTGGCGCGCGAGCTGGGCCCGAAGATGGCCGCGCTGCCGGGGGTGTCGGCCTTTCCGATCACACCGCCCTCGCTGGGCCAGGGCTTTCGTGACCGGCCCATCAACTTCGTGATCCAGACTTCCGACAGCTACCAGAACCTCAACCAGGTGGTGCGCCAGATGCTGGACGAGATCGCCAAGCAGCCCGGCATCCTGCAGCCCGATGTGGACCTGCGGCTGAACAAGCCCGAGCTGCGCATTGACATCGACCGCGCCAAGGCCGCCGACCTGGGCGTGGGCGTGGACGTGGTGGCCCGCGCCATTGAAACCATGCTGGGTGGGCGCAACGTCACGCGCTACAAGCGCGACGCCGAGCAGTACGACGTGATCGTGCAGATCCAGTCGTCGGGCCGCACCACGCCCGAGGACATTGACAGCATCTATGTGCGCGGGCGCAACGACACGATGATCCCGCTGTCGGCACTGGTCAAGGTCAGTGAAAGCGTGAGCCCGCGCGAGCTCAACCACTTTGGGCAACGCCGCTCGGCCACCATTTCCGCCAACCTGGCGCCGGAGTATTCGCTGGGCGAGGCGCTGGTGTTCATGAATCAGGCCGCCGCGCGCGTGCTCAAGCCCGGCTACACCACCGACCTGAACGGCACCTCGCGCGAATTCCGCAATTCGCAGGGCGCGCTGGCCGTGGTGTTCGTGCTGGCGCTGGTGTTCATCTTCCTGGTGCTGGCCGCGCAGTTCGAGAGCTTTGTGGACCCGCTGGTCATCATGCTGGCGGTGCCGCTGTCCATGATCGGCGCGTTGCTGGCGCTCAAATGGTCGGGCGGTTCACTCAACGTGTATTCACAGATCGGCCTGATCACGCTGGTGGGGTTGATTACCAAGCACGGCATCCTGATCGTGGAGTTCACCAACCAGCTGCGCGAAGAAGGCATGGCCATGGTGGACGCGCTGGTCAAGGCGTCTGCCCAGCGCCTGCGCCCCATCCTGATGACCACCGGTGCCATGGTGCTGGGCGCGCTGCCGCTGGCGCTGGCGTCCGGCGCGGGGGCCGAAAGCCGCCAGCAGATCGGCTGGGTGATCGTGGGTGGCATGTCGCTGGGCACGTTGTTGACCGTGTTCGTGGTGCCCACCATGTATTCGCTGTTTGCCCGCGACAAGGTGCCCGGCGCCAACAAGGCCGAGGCCAAAGAGCAGCCCGGCTACCACGGCGACGACGTGGCACCGGACGAGGCCATCCCGGCCAAGTAAGGGTTCAGGCCAGGTCCTGCGGCGTGTTGGCGTTGAAAAACGCCTGCGCGTCGCCGGGGCCGTCAAACATCTGCGTTGCCGTGTGCTGGCCTTGCAGCCAGTCGCGCGCTCGGCGCCCGCCGCCGTCCAGCCAGGCTTGCAGGCTTTCACGCAGCGACACGTGCACCAGGCAGAACACCGGCTGCAGGCGGGGCTGGCCTTGTGCATCACGGTCCTGCGCCACCGCCGCTTGCGCGCCTTCGCGCGCGGCGGCAGCTGCCAGCCGGCTGGCCAGGTCCAGTGGAAACCAGGGTGCATCGCAGGGCACGGCCAGCAGCCAGGGGGTGGTGCAGTGCTGCAGCCCGGCCAGCACGCCCGCCATGGGGCCGGCAAAGTCTGCCGAGGCATCGGCCAGCACCGGCACGCCCCAGGCGCGGTAGGCGTCGTGGTGGCGGTTGGCGTTGATGAGCACGCTGCCCACCTGGGGGCGCAGGCGCTGGAGTGCATGCAATGCGAGGGGCGTGCCGTTGAATTCCTGCAGGCCTTTGTCCACCCCACCCATGCGAAGGCCACGGCCACCGGCCAACACGAGGCCCGTGATGTCCGGGTTCATCCGCCGATGTAGCTCATCTCTACGCGGCGGGCGCCGGTGCCTGTATCGGGCGCCAGCGCGCTGCGCAGCTGCGAATAGCGGTCGCTGCGGCCCTGCCAGATGTGACCGATCGCGGACGCCAGGTCGGCGTCGCTGGCGCCGCCGCGTACCAGCGCGCGCAGGTCGTGCCCCTGCGTGGCAAACAGGCACAGGTACAGCTGGCCCTCGGTGGACAGGCGGGCGCGGTTGCAGTCGCCACAGAAGGCCTGCGTCACGCTGCTGATCACGCCGATTTCCCCACTGCCATCGGCATAGCCCCAGCGTTGTGCGGTCTCGCCGGGCGCGTTGTGTTCCAGCGGCACCAGAGGCAGCTCGGCCTGGATGCGCTGCACCACCTCGGCCGAGGGCAGTACCTCGTCCATGCGCCAGCCGTTGGTGGCGCCCACGTCCATGTACTCGATGAAGCGCAGCACCATGCCCGTGCCCTTGAAGTGGCGCGCCATCGGCAGGATTTCATGGTCATTGGTGCCGCGCTTGACGACCATGTTGATCTTGACCGGCCCCAGGCCCGCCGCGCGTGCCGCGTCGATCCCCGCCAGCACATCGGTCACCGGGAAATCCACGTCGTTCATGCCGCGGAACACGGCGTCATCCAGCCCGTCCAGGCTGACCGTCACGCGCTGCAGCCCCGCGGCCTTCAGTGCACTGGCCTTGCGCGCCAGCAGCGAGCCGTTGGTGGTGAGCGTGATGTCCAGCGGCGCGCCGTCCACGGTTCGCAGGGCGGCCAGCTGTTCCATCAGCACCTCGATGTTCTTGCGCAAAAGCGGCTCGCCGCCGGTCAGGCGGATCTTGCGCACGCCATGCGCGACAAACTGCCGGGCTACCCGCGTGATTTCCTCGAACGTGAGCAGCGAGGCGTGCGGCAGATAGGGGTAGTCCTTGTCGAAGACTTCCTTGGGCATGCAGTAGCTGCAGCGGAAGTTGCATCGGTCGGTCACGCTGATGCGCAGGTCGCGCAGCGGCCGGCCCAGCGCGTCCCCCAGCAGGCCGGTGGCAGGCACGGGCTGCACCGGCACGGTGGCCGCCAGCGTGTGCGCGCGCTGGTCAACCAGGGGGATCACGCGTTCTGCCATGGTCAGCCGTGGCGGATCGCCACTGTCTTCACCGTGGTGAACCCATACAGCGCCTCAAAGCCTTTTTCGCGCCCGTAGCCGGAGGACTTGTAGCCGCCAAAGGGCAGCTCCACGCCGCCGCCGGCGCCGTAGTTGTTGATGAACACCTGGCCGCTTTGCACGCGCTTTGCCATGCGCAGCTGGCGGGCGCCATCGCGCGTCCAGATGCCGGCCACCAGGCCAAACTGGGTGGCATTGGCCAGCTGGACGGCGTGGTCTTCGTCCTTGAAGGCCATGGCCGACAGCACCGGGCCGAAGACTTCTTCCTGCGCGATGCGGTGGTTGACCGGCACGTCGCGCAGCAGGGTGGGGGCCTGGTAGTAGCCGGTCTCGGGCGCTTCGTCCACGATCCGGCCCTGCGCCACCATGGGAATGTTGGCGTGCTGCGCATCGCTCAGAAAGTCCCACACGCGCTGCTGCTGGCTCGCGCGGATCAGCGGGCCCACGTCCAGGTCCATGGTGGCGGGACCCACGCGCAGGTTTTCAAACGCAGTGCCCAGGCGCTCCAGCAGCGGCTCGTAGATGGCCTGCTCGATCAGCACGCGTGAGCCCGCGCTGCAGGTCTGCCCGGCGTTCTGCACGATGGCGTTGATCACCATGGGCACGGCCGCGTCCAGGTCGGCATCGGCAAAGATGATCTGCGGGCTCTTGCCGCCCAGCTCCAGCGTCACCGGGCAGTGGCGCTCGGCCGCCACCTGCTGGATGAGGGTGCCCACCTTGGGGCTGCCGGTGAAGCTGATGTGGTCGATGCCTGGATGGCGCGCCAGCGCATCGCCCACCTCGTGGCCGTAGCCGGTGACGATGTTGATGGCCCCGGCGGGAAAGCCCACCTCGGCGGCCAGCTGCGCCACGCGGATCAGCGACAGGCAGGCGTCCTCGGCCGGCTTCACGACGCAGACGTTGCCCGCAGCCAGCGCGCCGCCCACGCTGCGCCCGAAGATCTGCATCGGGTAGTTCCAGGGGACGATGTTGCCCACTACGCCGAAAGGCTCGCGCCAGGTCAGCACGCTGTAGCCGTCCAGGTAGGGAATGGTGTCGCCGTGCAGCTTGTCGCAGGCACCGGCATAGAACTCGAAATAGCGCGCCAGCGCCAGCGCATCGGCACGGGCCTGCTTGGTGGGCTTGCCGCAGTCGCGCTGTTCGATGGCGGCCAGCTCGTCGGTGTGTTCGGCGACCTTGGCCGACAGCTTCATGAGCAGGCGGCCACGCTCGGCTGCGCTCAGCTTGGTCCACACGGCGTCGTAGCACTGGCGCGCGGCGCGCACGGCGGTGTCGATGTCTTGCGCATTGCTGCGCTGCAGCTCGTCAAACGGCTGGCCGTCGGAGGGATCGATGACGGGGAGGGTGCGGCCCGATGTCGATGGCACGGACGCGTTGGCGATGTAGTTCAGTTGCATGCACAGGATTCTCGCGCAAACGCCGCGGCGCACTACCTGTTACAACAATTAACACGACAAAGCCTCACCAATACTGCATGATCAGCTATTGAATTTATAGCAGAAGAACATAAAAAAGTTCTCAAACAGGAGGGGCGTGTGAGCCAGGATTTTGCCGACAGCGTTTTTGCGCATACGCCGCCGCGTGTGCGGGGGGTGAGTTCACGGCGCGTGGCGCTGGCCTTGCTGGTGCTGGCGGTGTTGCCCCTGCTGCTGTTGCTGCTGGTGGCCTGGGACGTGCAGCGGCGCGCCGTGGTGGAGCGCGCTGAACACGACATGGCGGCCTGGGCCAGCCTGCATGTGGCCAGCCAGGAGCAGGTGCTGGAGGCCACGCGCCAGTTTCTGGTAGCGGTCAGCAACACGCGCTCTGTCATTGCCGCCGACTGGCCCGCCTGCAACGCCTACCTGCAGCGCCTGGGCGGCCATTTCCCGCACTATGTGTCCATTGGCGTGATCGCTTTGGACGGCACCGTGGTGTGCCGCTCCACGCCGTCCACGGCGGCCATCGACCTGGGCGACCGGCCTTACTTCAAGGCCATCGTGAACGGTGCGCCCTATGCCATGGGTGACTACCTGGTGGGGCGCGTGAGCGGCAGCAAAACAGTGCCGTTCGCGCACCCGGTGCGCGACAGCCAGGGCACCTTGCAGGCGGTGGCCTTCGTGGGCATGGACCTGAACGTGCTGGGCCAGCGCCTGCGCGCCGTGCCCATGCCTGCGGGTGTGTCCGCCGTGGTGGCCGACAGCACCGGCGCGGTGCTGGCCAGCACGCCGCAAGCCGGCGCTGCGTCCGGGGCCCCGGGCGTGGACAAGGTCGTAGGTGGGGGCGTAGATGAGGGCGTGACGCTGGCCATGGCGCAGGGCCGCGCGGGCAGCTTGCGCACCGTGGGCGCGGACCGGCGCGAGCTGATGCACCACGTCCTGCCCGTGACCGTGGGCACGGGCAAGCTGCAGCTGGCGGTGAGCGCGCCGGTGGCAGTGCTGGTGCGACCGCTGACACAGCAGCTGGGCGTGTTCATGGCGGCGCTGCTGGCGCTGCTGGCCCTGTATGCGGTGCTGATCTGGCGGCTGGGCCGCCTGTGGCTGCTGCGCCCGCTGGAGCAGCTGGGCCGGGCCATGCGCCAGATTGAGCTGGGTATCTACCAGGGCCCGGATCCGGCCAGCCGCAGTGGGGTGCGCGAAATCCAGGTGCTGCAGCGCGGGCTGACCACCATGTGGACCGGCCTGGCCCGCCGCGCCCGCCAGCGCGACGCGGCACTGGCGGCGTCTGATGCCGCCAGTGCCGAGCTGCAGGCCGTGCTCAATGCAATGGATGACGGCTTCCTGGTGCTGGACCGTGCCTGGTCCATCAAGTTCTGCAACCGCCGCGCGGCCGCCCTGGTGCTGCGCGAACTGGACGACATGGACGGTTGCGATTTCTGGTCGCTGTTCCCTGGTGAGCGCCAGCAGGAGGCCCGCGAGGCCTGCGAGCGCGAGATCGGGCACGGCAACCCGTTTGCCTACGAGGAGTACCACGGGCACTACCAGCGCTGGTTCGAGATCCGGCTCTTTGCCGCGGGCGACGGCATCGGCGTGTTTCTGCGCGACAGCACGCCGCACTGGGAGGTGATCGGCGAGCTGCGCGAGCGCGAGCGCCGCTACCGCGAGCTGTTTGAAGCCAACCCCAACGTGATGTGGATCTTTGACACCCGTACGCTGCAGTTCCTGGCGGTCAATGCGGCGGCGGTGCGCCGCTACGGCTACACCGAGGCCGAGTTCCTGACCATGCGTGCCACCGACATCCGCCCGGTTGATGACCGCGAGCAGTTTGCGCAGTCCGTGCAGCGCGTGGGCAACGCGTCATCGCTGAAGGACGAGCCCAGCATCTGGCGCCATGTGACGAAATCAGGCGAGCTGATGCTGGTGGACATCGTGCACCACGCGATCACGTTCGAGGGCCGCCCGGCGCGGCTGGTCATGGCCACCGATGTCACGTCGCGGCTGGCGACGGAGTCGCGCCTGCGCCGCCAGCTGGAGCGGCTGGACACCACCTACGGACAGGCGGCGGCCGCGTTGCTGGCATCGCGCCAGATCGTCAGCGGCTACATGCGCATGCTGCGCACCGATGTGTTGCCCGCGCTGCGCCGCATGCAGACGCTGGACGCGCAGGCGGGCGCCGAGCTGGAGCGCGTGCGGCGCAAGGCGGGGCGGGTGGCGCACATGCTGGAGGAAGTGCTGCGCCTGACCGAAATTGGCCGCGCGCCGTTCGAGCTGGTGCTGGCCGATCTGGGCGCGATGGCGACGGCGTATGTCAAGGTGCTGCGCCGGCGGGACCCGCAGCGCGTGGTGCATGTGGAAATCGAGCCCGGACTGCGGTGCCGCTGCGACCCTGCGCTGGCCCAGTTGCTGGTGCACGCGCTGCTGGATAACGCCTGGAAGTTCACCGCCAACCAGCCCAACGCCTGGATCCGCATGGGCCGCGAGCCGTCGCGCGACGGCGATTCCGCAGCGCCCGCGTTCTTTGTGTCGGACAACGGCGTGGGGTTTGACGCCACCGAGCAGGATCGGCTGTACAGGCCCTTTGCCCGGCTGCATTCGGGCGCTGAATTTCCGGGGGACGGCCTGGGCCTGGCCACGGCGCGCGCGGTGGTAACGCGCCATGGCGGCGAGATTCATGCGCGGTCACAGCCGGGGCAGGGCGCGACCTTCATCTTCACGCTGGAGGCCAAGCCCCGGCCCGTGGGCCTGAAAGTCAGCGAAGTGGTGATCGATAGCCTGCCGCCCTGGGAGGATTGACCCGGCGCACCGGGCCCACGCGCGCGTCGATGGCGCCTTGCAGGTCGCGGCGCAGGCCGGCGGCAAACAGCGCCTCCACCACCACGAACAGCGGGCCGATGAACAGGCCCACCAGGTCGTCCACGAACGCGGGCTTCTTGCCTTCGTAGTAGTGCCCCACGAACTGGAACACCCAGCCCACCACGAACAGGCCCATGCCCGCGCCCAGCCACAGCGCCGTGGGCTGGCCAGCCAGCCACCAGGCAACGTACAGGTTCAGCGCCATGAGCACGGCCATGAGCGCGCCCAGTCGCAGCTCCAGCAGCAGGTAATAGATGACGGTGGCGCCGGTCAGGGCCAAGGCGGGCGTGAGCGGCAGGCCGCCCAGCATGAAGGCCGGGCGCGACAGCAGCGTGGCGATGGCCAGCACGATCATGGGAATGCCGATGAAGTGGGTGGTGATGTTGCGCGGGTCGCGGTGGTAGGCGGCGTAGTTGGCCAGTTGGTCGGTCAGGGTTTTCATGGGCGTCTCCTTCCGGTGCAGTGGAGAGAATTCTCGCTTTGGCCGCGCCGCGGTACTGTCGGCTACCCGACACAACCCGCAAACACCCCACGGCGGCCTGAGCGCCAGTTTGCACCTTTTCCATGCCGCCTGCAGCCCCCGATGACCCCCGCCACTGGCTTGCGCTGCTGGATGCAGGCGCCTGGTTTGCGCGCCTGTCACCGGCGCTGCGCGATGCGCTCATGGGGGCCGCGCGCGTGCGCACGCTGGCCGCGGGCCAGGCGCTGTTTCGCCGCGGCGACGCGCCCTGCGGCCTGTATGCGGTGCTGGAGGGCGCGGTGCGCGTCTCGGGCACCAGCGGGCGCAGCGATGACAGCCGCGAGGTGCTGCTGACGCTGCTGGAGCCGCCGCACTGGTTTGGCGAGGTGTCGTTGTTTGACGGGCAGCCGCGCACGCACGACGCCGTGGCCGAAGGCGCCACGCGGCTGCTGCATGTGCCGCAGCCCGCGCTGGCGCGGCTGCTGGCCGATGCGCCCGCGCGCTGGCGCGAGCTGGGCCTGTTGATGAGCCACAAGCTGCGCCTGGCATTCGTGGCGCTGGAAGAGGCGGCTTCCTTGCCGGTGGCGCAGCGCCTGGCACGCCGGCTGGTGATGATGGCCGAGGGCTATGGCGTGCGGCGCGACGCGCACCAGGGTATGCACCGGCGCAGCCTGGCGGTGTCGCAGGAGCAGCTGTCCATGATGCTGGCGGTGTCGCGCCAGACCATCAACCAGAACCTCAAGGAACTTGAAGTGATGGGCGTGCTGCGGTTGAATCGCGGCGGGCTGGAGATTACCGACCTGCCCGCGCTGCAACGCCTGGCGGGCTACGGCCCGGCTCAGGCGCCCACGGGCGTGTAGCGGCTGGCGTTGTCGGCCAGCCAGCGTTCGGACAGGCTGGTTTCCAGCTGGCGCGGGTGGAAGTCGGCGCGCTTGTATTCACGCCAGGGCTTGTAGGTCTGGCGGATCAGCCCGCGCGCGCCAAACAGGTAGCTGGCCGCGCTTTTCCAGGTGCTCCACTTCCACAGCGTGCCGTCGCGGCGCAGGTTGTTGAGCGTCTGGCGCAGGGTATCCATCAGAAACACCGTGGTGATGCGCCTGAACCATTTGATGCGCCATTCATGGTTGCCGCCCAGGGCCTGGTACAGGTCGAACGCGGTGCTCTTGTGCTCGGATTCTTCGGCGCTGTGCCACAGCCACAGCGTGCGCAGGCGCTCCTCGCTGCTGGCCAGCAGGTCAGGGTTGGCCAGCATCCAGTCGGCCAGGATGGCGGTGAAATGCTCGTTGGCGGCGGTGATGCCCAGATGGTGGCGCGGGTCCAGCCCGTCCAGCAGCTTCATGCGCTCTTTGGCGCGGGGCTCCCAGTCGTTGACCAGGCCCTGCTTTTCCAGGTGGCCGTTGAACAGCGCATGGATGCGCCGGTGCGTGGCCTCCTGCCCGACGAAGCCCTGCACCTCGGCACGGTACTTGTCCTGCAGCTCGGGTGGCAGCGCCTTCAGGCCGTTGCGCACCGAGTCGATGAAGAACTGCTCACCCACCGGAAAGCTCATGGACAGCGCGTTGAACAAGGCGGTGCGAAAGGCGTCGCCGCCGCACCAGTGGCGCGCGAACGGGGCCTCCAGGTCAATCAGCAGGCGGCGCACGACGAGGTCTGACATGGAAATCCTTCTTGGTACTGCTGTGTACCGATGACGGCATGATGAGGTCCAGGACTGGTACTGTCAAGTACCTGTTGCAAAATCCCTTTCATGCCCGAAACTGCCGCACCAGTGCATGAACACCGCAGCCGCCTGCTGGAGGGCATGGCTCATGCCGTGGCCGCCAAAGGCTATGCCGACACCACCATTGCCGACATCGTTCGCGAGGCCAGTGTGTCGCGGCGCACTTTCTACGAGCATTTCCAGACCAAGGCCGACTGCCTGATCGCACTGTACGAGGCGTCCAGCCGCAACGCGCTGAAGGTATTGCGCGGCGCGATTGACCCGGCGCATGGCTGGCAGACGCAGGTGGAGCAGGCGCTGGCGGCTTACCTGGGCTGCATGGCCGGGAACCCGATCCTGATGCGCACGCTGTTCATTGAAATCCTGGGCCTGGGCGCGCCGGGCCTGGCGGCGCGCCGCCGCGTGAACCAGGAGATCGCCGATTTCATGCTGGGCACCCTGCAGGGCGGCATCACGCCGCAAATGGCCATGGCGGTGGTGGGTGGCATCAATGAGCTGGTGCTGCAATACATCGAGCAGGACCGCGTGGCGCATCTTGGTGAACTGGTTGCGCCGGCCAGTGCGTTGGTTCGGGCTGCTACTTCGGCTTGAGTCTTTTTGGTCGCGGGTCCGCGGGTTGGCGCTGACGGTGCCCGGCTCCGCGAATGTCCTCCGGCCTGTGCTGCGCACAGGCCTCCCCCTTTATTTCGCTGCGCCGGGCACCATCACCGCCAACCCGCTACATGGCGGCGTGCAGCCGGTGGCGATCCTCGGTGTTGGCGGGATAAGGTGGGTGGGGTGCTCTGCGCAGCGAAATAAAGGGGGAGGCGGGCGCAGCCCGCCGGAGGACATTCGCGGAGCAGAGTACCCCGCACGCCTTATCCAGAAGAAGCGCAGGTGTGGAGGCCGAGCGGGAGAGCTACCCCGGCAAACTGGTCAACGCCTGCGGGTCCCGCACCACCAGCGTGCCCGGGCGGATGCGGATGGCTTCCTCGCGTTCCATGACCTTCAGTTGCTGGTTGACGCGCTGTCGGGATGCGCCCAGCAGCTGGGCCAGGTCTTCCTGGGCCAGTTGCAGGCCGATGCGTACCTCCTGCCCGTCGGCGGCCGAGGGCACGCCGTAGGAGCGCATCAGCCGGCCCAGCTGCTTGGCCAGGCGCTCGCGCAGCGACAGGGTGTGGACTTCCTCCACCACCTTGAACAGGTGCTGCACCCGCCGCGCCTGCAGGCGCAGCAGCGCGTCGTACAGCTCCATATGGCGCGCCAGGATGGCGTGCAAGTCGGCCTTTTGCACGGTCACCAGCGTGGTGTCGCCGTGGGCATAGGCGTCATGGGTGCGCACGCCGCCGGCCAGGATGCCCACGTCGCCAATCCACGCGCCCGGCGCCACATAGGTCAGGATCACCTGCTTGCCGGCGGCGCTGCCGCCGCTCACGCGCACCGCGCCGCGTGCCACGCCGCTCCATTCCTGGGCCGGGTCACCGCGCGCGCAGATCAGCCGCCCGTCAGGGTAGCGGCGCGCGCGGGCGTGGCGCAGGATGTCGTGGCGCAGCGTGGGTGACAGTGATGAGAACCAGGGCCCCGCGTTGATGGCGGCGCGTTCGGCCACGGTCATCATGGGTTCGTCCGGCAGAAAGTCGTGCATTCAGGGGCCTCAAGTAGGAGGGGGTAACGGGATCAAAGCCCATCATGGTGTGCGGCAAACGTGGGCTTGTCTGTCACAAACTTGCGCCCGGCGGCGCGGCCTTGCGGTCCCTTGCGCCGCGTGCCTCAGGAAAAACCCTAGGCCCGCCGCATGGTGCGGGCGGGTTTCTAGGCGCGCACCTCAAAAACGAATGGGCATTTCCCCGCTGTTCGCCAGCCGCGCGAGGCCCTAGGCTCAGGTTCGTCCGATTCACCCCCAGAGGAACAAAGAACCATGCCGAGCCAGAAACTGATTCTTGACTATGTTTACGAGCACGAGACCGCGCGTGCCAGCCAGGTGTACATGACGCAGCCGCTGGGGGGCGGCAAGGTGGTGGACTACACCTGGGCCCAGATGATGGACCAGGCGCGCCGCATGGCCACCCACCTTCAGGGCCGTGGTTTCGAGCCCGGCGCGCGCATCGCCATCCTGTCCAAGAACTGCGCGCATTTCATGATGGCCGAGCTGGCCATCTGGATGGCCGGTGGTACCACGGTGGCGATCTTCCCCACCGAATCGGCCGAGACCGTGCGCTATGTGCTGGAGCACAGCGAAGCCAGCCTGCTGTTCGTGGGCAAGCTGGACACCTTTGACCAGCAGGCCGCTGGCATTCCCGCGGGCCTGCCCTGCATCGCGATGCCGCTGGCGCCCAAAACGCCCTATGAGAGCTGGGACAGCATCGTCGCCAAGGCCCAGCCCATTGCCGGCAAGCCTGCGCGCGCGGGCACGGACCTGGCGCTGCTGATGTACACCTCGGGTTCCACTGGCACGCCCAAGGGCGTGATGCACAGCTTTGAGCGCGTGACGCGCGCCAGCGAGGGCATCGTGGCCTACCAGGAGGCGGAACTGGGCGCCGGCTTTACCTACCGTGTGCTGTCGTACCTGCCGCTGGCCCACATCTTCGAGCGGGCCTGGGTGGAATGCGCGGGCTTCGTGCTGGGGCGCGGGCATATTTTCTTTGCCGAATCGCTGGACACCTTCCTGCAGGACCTGCAGCGCGCGCGGCCCACGGTGTTCATCTCCGTGCCGCGGCTTTGGCTCAAGTTCCAGCAGGGCGTGTTTGCCAACATGCCGCAGAAAAAGCTGGACCGCCTGCTGTCCATCCCCATCCTGGGCAAGATCGTCGCCAAGAAGGTGCTGACCAAGCTGGGCCTGAACGAAGTGATCCAGGCCGGCAGCGGCTCGGCGCCGATTCCGCCCGCGCTGATTTCCTGGTACCGCCGCCTGGGCCTGCACCTGGTGGAGGGCTACGGCATGACCGAGGACTTCGCCTTCTCGCACACCACCACGCACCAGCTCAAGGACCCGGGCTACGTGGGCATTACCTTCCCCGGCGTGCAGCGGCGCATCGCGGAAGACGGCGAGGTGCTGATCAAGTCGCCAGGCACGCTGGTGGGCTACTACAAGCGGCCCGACCTGGACGCGGAATCGTTCACCGAGGACGGCTTTTTCCGCACCGGCGACCTGGGCGAGGAAGGCCCCGGCGGCCAGCTCAAGCTGACCGGCCGCAAGAAGGAGCTGTTCAAGACCGGCAAGGGCAAATACGTGGCGCCCGCGCCGATTGAAAACATGATCAACGAATGCCCGCTGGTGGAGCTGTCGCTGGTCTCGGGCGTGGGCCAGCAGTCGGCCTATGCCATCGTGGTGCCGGCCGAGGCGGTGCGCCCCAGGCTGGCCGACGCTGCCTTCAAGGCGGAGTTTGAAGCCGAGATGGCGGCCGTGCTCAAGCGCGTGAACGCCAATGTGGCGGACTACGAGCAACTGCGCATGATCGTGGTGGCGCGCGAGCCCTGGTCCATCGAGAACGGCTGCCTCACGCCCACCATGAAGATCAAGCGCAACCGCATTGAAGCGGCGGTGGGCGACAAGGTCGAGAAGTGGTACGGCGCCAAGGGGCCGGTGGTCTGGGCCTGATCGTTTGACTTGGTGGCCCCAGGCCTTGCCGGCCACCGATTCCGGACGGGTCCCATGTTGCGTTCGCCCATGAAAAAAGGCCCGCAGCGCGGGCCTTTTGGCTGAAGGGCAGTGCCGTATCAGCCGGCGTGGAATTTCACCACCAGCGGCACGATCAGCAGCGCCACGATGTTGATGATCTTGATCAGCGGGTTGATGGCCGGGCCGGCGGTGTCCTTGTAGGGGTCGCCCACGGTGTCGCCGGTCACGGCGGCCTTGTGGGTTTCGCCACCCTTCTTGTGGGTCACGCCGTCCTTGTCCACGAAGTCGTCCTCGATCAGCTTCTTGGCGTTGTCCCAGGCGCCGCCGCCGGTACACATCGAGATGGCGACGAACAGGCCGGTGATGATGGTGCCCATCAGCAAGCCGCCCAGGGCCTTGGGGCCCAGCACCAGGCCCACCACGATCGGCACCACCACGGGCAGCAGCGACGGCACGATCATTTCCTTGATGGCCGCGGTCGTCAGCATGTCCACGGCCTTGCCGTACTCGGGCTTGCCGGTGCCTTCCATGATCCCCTTGATGTCGCGGAACTGGCGGCGCACTTCCACCACCACCGCCCCGGCGGCGCGGCCCACGGCCTCCATGGCCATGGCGCCGAACAGGTAGGGGATCAGGCCGCCAATGAACAGGCCCACGATCACCATCGGGTCGCTCAGGTCGAAGCTGATGGCCTTGCCGTAGGTTTCCAGCTTGTGGGTGTAGTCGGCAAACAGCACCAGCGCGGCCAGGCCGGCGGAGCCGATGGCGTAGCCCTTGGTCACGGCCTTGGTCGTGTTGCCCACGGCGTCCAGCGGGTCGGTGATGTCGCGCACGCTGCTGGGCAGCTCGGACATCTCGGCAATGCCGCCGGCGTTGTCGGTGATGGGGCCGTAGGCGTCCAGCGCCACCACGATGCCGGCCATGCTCAGCATGGACGTGGCGGCGATGGCAATGCCGTACAGGCCAGCCAGGCTGTAGGCCACCAGGATGGCGATACACACAAACACCACCGGCCAGGCGGTGGAGCGCATGGACACGCCCAGGCCGGCAATGATGTTGGTGCCGTGGCCCGTGGTGGACGCCTGCGCGATGTGGCGCACCGGCGAGTACTGTGTGCCGGTGTAGAACTCGGTGATCCACACCAGGATGCCGGTCAGCGCCAGGCCGACCACGCAGGCGCCAAACAGCTTCATCTGCGCGCCGGCGCCGCCCAGGGCGTTGTCCGGGATCAGCTGCTTGGTCACGAAGAAGAAGGCAATCAGGCTGAGCACGCCGGCAATCGCCAGACCCTTGTACAGCGCCGGCATGACGTTCTTCATGCCGGGCGAGGCCTTCACGAAGAAGCAGCCGATGATGGACGCGACGATGGACACGCCGCCCAGCGCCAGCGGGTACAGCACCGCGTTCAGCGGGGCCGCGGCCACCAGCAGCGCGCCCAGCACCATGGTGGCGATCAGCGTCACGGCATAGGTCTCGAACAGGTCAGCGGCCATGCCGGCGCAGTCGCCCACGTTGTCGCCCACGTTGTCGGCGATCACGGCCGGGTTGCGCGGGTCATCCTCGGGGATGCCGGCTTCCACCTTGCCCACCAGGTCGGCGCCCACGTCGGCGCCCTTGGTGAAGATGCCACCGCCCAGGCGCGCAAAGATGGAGATCAGCGACGAGCCGAAGGCAAAACCGATCAGCGGGTTCAGCAGGGCGGCGAAGGCCTTGCCGTCCGCCGGGATGCCGCCGGCCGTGAGGTACCAGTAAAAGGCCGTCACGCCCAGCAGGCCCAGGCCCACCACCAGCATGCCGGTGATGGCGCCGCCGCGGAAGGCCACGTCCAGCGCCGGGCCGATGCCCTTGGTGGCGGCCTGCGCGGTGCGCACGTTGGCCCGCACGGACACGTTCATGCCGATGAAGCCGCAGGCGCCCGAAAGCACCGCGCCGATCACGAAGCCAATGGCGGTCTTGGCGTCCAGGAAGATGCCGATGAGCACGGCCAGCACCACGCCCACGATGCCGATGGTCTTGTACTGTCGCGCCAGGTAGGCTGCCGCACCGGCCTGGATGGCCGCCGCGATTTCCTGCATGCGGGCGTTGCCCGCGTCTTGTGAAAGGATCCAGCCGCGTGCCCAGAAGCCGTATGCCACGGCCACGAACCCGCAGACGAGCGCCAGAATCAGCGCCGAGTTGCCTGTCATTTGTCAATCTCCTTCGTTGTTTCGCTTGGAGGGGGTGCCACGCTAGCGGTACCCCCGCTGCGTTGCTTCCTCGTCGCTCCCCACTGGCGGAGACGATTGGCCAACGGGCGGACTGTAGCGTGAAAAAGTGACGGTTCCGCGACGCGCAAGGCCCATGAAAGTAAAATAAGGGTTAATCCCGATCTCCCTTTTTCCTACTTTCCCTTCACAAGAACCATGTCCCTCGACAAAGTCTCCCCCGGCAAGAATGTTCCCGATGCGTTCAACGTGATCATCGAAATTCCGATGAACGCCGATCCCGTGAAGTACGAGGTGGACAAGGAATCGGGCGCGATTTTCGTGGACCGCTTCATGAGCACGTCCATGCACTACCCCACCAACTACGGCTACGTGCCCAAGACCATCAGCGGCGACGGTGACCCGGTGGACGTGCTGGTGATCACCCCCGTGCCGCTGATCCCCGGCGTGGTGGTGACCTGCCGGCCCATCGGCATCCTCAAGATGCAGGACGAGGCCGGCGAAGACGGCAAGGTGCTGGCCGTGCCCACCGACAAGATCCTGTCGATCTACACCCAGTGGCAAAAGCCCGAAGACCTGAACCCGCTGCGCCTGAAGACGATCGCCCATTTCTTCGAGCACTACAAGGACCTGGAGCCAGGCAAGTGGGTCAAGATCCTGGGCTGGGAAGGCCCCGAAGCCGCCCGGCAGGAAATCCTGGACGGCATCGCCAACTACCAGAAGGCGAACGGCTGAGCGGCTTACCGATGCGGGTCAGGGTAGAGCAGCCCCTTCAGGCCGAACAGGCCTGACCGGTCAAACGGCGCCCATCCCCCCTCGGGTTGCGCCAGCCGGTCGGCCACGGCCCACCAGGCGCTGGGGTTCAGGCCGATGCCGATGTGGCTGGCCACCACTTCGATGTTTTCGGTGTGCGGGTTGTGGTCCGCTGGATGCTGGAAGCTGCCTTGCCAGGCCACGATGCCGTCGCTGCGTGACCAGATGCTGGTGGTGGGCACCGGCGGCGCTTCGGGCAGGTTGTACTGTGCTGTTTCGCGCTCGATGTTGCGCCCGCTGGTCAGCTCGTAGATGCGCCAGGCGTTGGTGGATCGGGGCGGGCCGGCAAACGGCGTGCCCAGCGTGATGACGCCGCGCACACAGTCCGGCATTTCCTTGGCCAGCTCACGCGCATACACGCCACCCAGGCTCCAGCCCAGCAGGCTCACCTTGCGGCCGCTGGCGTCGCAGGCCTCCTGAACCTGCCGCTTGGCTGCCTCCAGCACGCCCGCGCGCGGGCCGAAGTTGAAGCCCTGGCTCCAGCCCTGCGTCTGGTAGCCCAGCGAGCCGATGTAGCGGCGCAGCGGAATGGTGCTGGCGTCGCTGGCGCTCAGGCCGGGAAAGACGATGACTTCATGGCCGTCGCCTGCCGGCGCGCGTTGCAGCGCTGGCCAGGCCGGCAGCAGCGAGCCGAACTCCCAGGGTGCGCGAAACTCAAGCGCGAGCAGTGCGAGGCTGGGTGCGCGCAGGTCGTCCAGGGGTTCGTGGGGTCGTTTGGTTGCCATGAGCATCGGTTGTCTGCTTTGCCGCGGTTGTCTTGCGTGGCTTCACGGTAGCAGCTTTGGCGGTTTTTGCAGGGGCAGGGGCTGCGGCTTTAGAGGTGCGCACCCTGGATTTCGTCTCCTTGGCGACCGGGGCCGTAGTGGTTACTACTGACGCTTGCCCCAGCGCGTACAACTTTTGGGCTTCCTCGAACGCGGCCTGCAGTGCATCGGCCAGATCCTGCACATGGGGCACGGCCTTTTTGTCGGCAATGATGCCGAAGTCCACGCTGCCCGCATACGTCTGGATCGTGATGTTCAGCGCCAGGCCGTGCATCACGATGGACAGCGGGTGAAACGTGAGCATGCGCGCGCCGGCCAGGTACAGCGGCACCTGAGGGCCGGGCACATTGCTGATGGCCAGGTTAGCCACCATGGGCAGCCGGTCGGCAAAGCCCGACCGGCCATAGGTCTTGAGCGCGGCGCGCGCCGCCCCGCCCACGATCCACGGCGCCAGGAACGACGGGTAGTCAGTGGGCAGCACGCTCTTGAGGCTGACCAGCGCCTGCTTGACCTTGCCCGTGGACGCCATGATGGCGTTCATGCGCTTCATCGGGTGGGCCAGGTGCGTGCCCAGGTCCACCAGGCTCATGGAGGCCTGGTTGTTGAGTTCCTTGTTGTTTTCCTCGCGCAGGCTCACGGGCATCGCGGCGATCAAGGGCTTTTTGGGCAGCGTGGCGTGCTTGACCAGATAGCTGCGCAGGGCGGTCGAGCAGATCCACAGCACGATGTCGTTGAACGAGCCGCCCACGGCCTTGGCCATGGCGCGGCATTCGCTGAACGGCAGGCTGGCGGTGGCAAACACGCGCTGCGTGGTGATGCCCGTGTTGAACACCGTCTTGGGCGCGAGCTGGATGGGTGACTTGGGCCGCAGGCTGGTGATTCCCTTGTCACCGCCCTTGACCGCCTGGCGTGCCACTGCGCCACCCAGCGAAGATGCCGCTGACGGCAGCGATCTGGCCAGCTTGGCGTACTGCGTGAGCGAGTTTGAAAACACCGCGCCGATCATCTCGCCGATCTTCAGGTCGCCGGCCGTGCGGCGCTGGCGGGCCGGGTCGGGCGGGGGCACGTCGCGCGGCACCGGGCCGAGGTCCAGCACCGCGTTGGCCAGCACGGTGCCGCCCTTGCCGTCCAGCGCGGCATGGTGGATCTTGGAATAAAAACCCACCAGCTTGCCCCTGACGGTCAGGCCCGGCGGCGGCTTGATGCTGTCAAACACATAGAACTCCCACAGCGGGTGCTCGCGGTCGATCAGCTTGCCATGCAGTTTGGCCGCCATGGCCTCGGCCTGCTTCACGGTCATGGTGGCGCCCTTGACCTTGCGGATGTGAAAGTCCAGGTCCACCTCGTCGGCCTCCACCCACAGCGGATGGCCCAGGTCGAACGGCATGAAGGCCAGCTTGCGGCTGAACACCGGCGCCAGGTGCATGCGTTTGGCAATGTGGGCTTGCAGCGCCTTGTGAAAGCTGCCCTTGAAGCCTTCAGGCAGCTCGTACAGGTTCAGCGAGCCCACGTGCATCGGCGTCTCGGGTGTTTCCAGGTACAGGAAGGTCGCGTCCAGCCCGCTCAGTGATTTCATGGTGTCTCCGGTTCTGGAACCACGTTACCCGACCTCATGCGGGCCGCGAACTAGGGTTTGTCTGCCCTGAAGGGGCTGCGTTGCGCCAGGTGGTCCACGTAGCTGTCAATGCCCTGGCCTTCGCGTTCCAGAAAGCGCTGCACCGCGTCGGCAAAAGCGGGGTGGGCCAGCCAGTGCGCACTGGTGGTGCGCACCGGCATCAGTGCGCGGGCCATCTTGTGCTCGCCCTGGGCCCCGCCTTCAAAGCAGGCGTACCCGTTGTCCATGCACCATTGCAGCGGCTGGTAGTAGCAGGCCTCGAAGTGCAGGCAGTCCACGCGCTGCAGCGCGCCCCAGTAGCGGCCATACGCCGTACCGGCTGTGTCGCTGCCGTCCAGCGCGATCAGGCTGGCGGCGATCGGCTGGCCATCGCGCACGGCGATGAACATCAGCCAGTGCTGCGGCATGTGGGCTGCCATGCGGTCAAAGAAATCGCGCGTGAGGTAAGGCGCGTTGCCGTGCTCCAGGTAGGTGCGCTCGTAGCAGCGGTAGAAAAAATCCCAGTCCTGCGCCGTAATGGCCGTGCCCAGCGCGTGGCGGAAGGTCACGCCGGCCTCGGCCACCTTGCGCCGCTCCTGGCGGATTTTCTTGCGCTTGTCCTAGCTCAGGCTGGCCAGGAAGGCGTCGAAATCGGCATAGCCTGCATTTTTCCAGTGGAACTGCACGGTGTGCCGCTGCATCAGGTTTTCAGCATCACAAGCTGCAATGTCTTCTTCTGCTGCAAAGAGCAGGTGCAATGACGACAGGCTCTCCGTGCCGCAGTAGGCAACCAGCGCCCGCACCAGCGCCTGGCGCGCCTGCGCGTCGCGCGCCAGCAGCCGCGCGCCGGGCACCGGGGTGAACGGCACGGCCACCAGCGCCTTGGGGTAGTAGGCCAGGCCATGCTGTTCGTAGGCGTTGGCCCAGGCCCAGTCAAACACATACTCGCCGTAGGAGTGGTCCTTGAGGTACAGCGGACAGGCGGCATGCAATTCATTGCCGCGCCACAGCGTCATGAAACGCGGGGTCCAGCCCGTGGCCGGCGTGGCGCTGCCGCTTTCGTGCAGCGCGGCCAGGTACTCGTGGCGCATGAACGGCCCCGCGTGGGGCTGCAGCGCCAGCAGGGCGTTCCAGTCGGTCGCGGTCACCTCAAGCGGTGAGGCCAGCACCCGGATGACATAATCGTTTGAACTGATTTGCACTGCTGGTATGACTCTCAAACTCTGTGTCGCCCAACTCAATTTCGTCGTGGGCGACATGCCGGGCAACGCCAAAAAAATCGTGGATGCCGCCCGCGCGGCCCATGCAGACGGCGCCCGGCTGCTCCTGACCCCCGAGCTGTCCATCTGCGGCTATGCGGCCGAGGACCTGTTCCTGCGCCCGGCCTTCATCGCCGCCTGTGATGATGCCGTGAAAACGGTGGCCCGCGAACTGGCCGGGTTAAAGGACATGACGGTGGTGGTGGGCCATCCGAGAGGGGGCGACCGGCGCACGCGCAGCGTGGCCGTGCAGCAGCGCCACAACGCGGCCAGCGTGCTGCGCGCTGGCGAGGTGATCGCCACCTATGCCAAGCGCGAGCTGCCCAACTACCAGGTCTTTGACGAGCGCCGCTACTTCACGCCGGGGCAGGGCACCTGCGTGTTTGATGCCGGCGGCGTGAAGGTGGGCCTGCTGATCTGCGAGGACGCCTGGTTTGAAGAGCCTGCCCGGCTGGCGCGTGACGCCGGTGCGCAGTTGCTCGCGGTCATCAATGCGTCGCCCTTTCATGTGGGCAAGGGCGGCGAGCGCGAGCAGATGATGCGCGAGCGCGTGGCCGATTGCGGCCTGCCGCTGGTGTACGCCCATCTGGTGGGCGGGCAGGACGAGGTGGTTTTTGAGGGGCATTCGTTTGCCGTCAATGCCGATGGCGCCATCGCGGGGCGTGCCCCCAGCTTTGTCACGGACCTGTTCATGGTGCAGGTCGAGGAGGGCACGGGCGGGCCCGTGCTGCGCGCCGCGCTGGCGCCCGGACGCAGTCCCGAGGCCGACCTGTGGGACGCGCTGGTGCTGGGCGTGCGCGACTACATCGGCAAGAACGGCTTTCCCGGCGTGCTCCTGGGCCTGTCGGGGGGCATTGATTCCGCGCTGGTGCTGGCGGTGGCGGTGGACGCGCTGGGCGCGGACAAGGTGCGCGCGGTGATGATGCCTTCGCCGTACACGGCCGACATCAGCTGGATCGATGCGCGCGACATGGCAGCGCGCCTGGGTGTGCGCTATGACGAGATTTCCATCGTGCCCGAGTTCGAGGCGTTCAAGGCTTCGCTGGCCCGTGAATTCGCGGGCCGCCCCGAGGACACGACGGAGGAAAACATCCAGGCCCGCATCCGTGGCGTGATGTTGATGGCGCTGTCCAACAAGTTCGGCAGCATCGTGCTGACCACGGGCAACAAGAGCGAGATGGCCACGGGCTATTGCACGCTGTATGGCGACATGGCTGGCGGCTTTGCGGTGATCAAGGATGTGTTCAAGACAGCCGTGTTCCGCCTGGCGCGCTGGCGCAATGCCAACGACCCCTATGGCACCGGCGCCAACCCCATTCCAGAGCGCATCATCACCCGCCCGCCCAGCGCCGAGTTGCGCCCCGACCAGAAAGACCAGGACAGCCTGCCGCCGTACGAGGTGCTGGACGCGATCCTGGAGCGCTACATGGAAAACGACCAATCGGCCGACGAGATCGTGGCCGCCGGTTTTGACCGTGCCGACGTCGAGCGCGTGACGCGCCTGGTGAAGATCAACGAATACAAGCGCCGCCAGGCGCCGGTGGGGATTAGGGTCAGCCACCGCAGCTTCGGCAAGGATTGGCGCTATCCTATTACCAGCAAATTTCTTTAGGGGACATTTTTCATGAAGCAGATCACCGCCATCGTCAAACCCTTCAAGCTGGAGGAAGTGCGTGAGGCGCTGGCCGAATGCGGCGTGACCGGCCTGACCGTCACGGAAGTCAAGGGCTTTGGTCGCCAGAAGGGCCACACCGAGCTGTACCGCGGCGCCGAGTACGTGGTGGACTTCCTGCCCAAGGTGAAGGTGGAAGTCGTGGTGAAGGACGACGACGCCGACCGCTGCGTGGACGCGATCGTCAAGGCCGCGCGCACCGGCAAGATCGGCGACGGCAAGATCTTCATCACCACGGTGGAACGCGTGGTGCGTATCCGCACCGGCGAGACAGACGAGTCGGCCGTCTAAATTTCCGTCAGGTTGACGCGGTTGGCCGTCAGGCCTGCCGCCTGCACCAGATCGGCGAGCAGGGGCTGCACCTCGTTCCCGGTGCGGACCAGCCCCATCTGCCAGTCGCTCATGAAACCGTGGCGGACGCTGGATTGCAGGAAAGCAAGCAATTCATCGTAGTACCCGCCGGTGTTGAGCAGGCCCACTGGCTTGTCGTGATAACCGAGCTGGCGCCAGGTCCAGACTTCAAACAGTTCCTCAAACGTGCCGATGCCCCCGGGCAGCGCCACGAAGGCATCGGCGCGCTCGGCCATCATGCGCTTGCGGTCGTGCATGGTGTTCACCACATGCAGCTCGGTGCAATCGAGCTTGGCCCATTCCTTTTCGACCAGCGCCTTGGGGATCACACCCACCACGCGGCCGCCTGCAGCCAGCGTGGCATCGGCCACCATGCCCATCAGGCCGTTGTTGCCCCCGCCGTACACCAGCTGGCCGCCGTGGGTGCCGATCCAGTGGCCGGTCTGGCGGGCCACCTCCGCGAAGGCCGCGTCGGCGCCAGGCCGCGAGCCGCAGTACACGCAGACGGAAAAGGCGGGTGTCATGCGACAAACCTTTGCCACAGGGCCGCCGTCCAGATGCCGGCGCACAGCACCAGGCTAAGCAGCACGGCGGCGCTGCCCATGTCCTTGGCGCGCTTGGACAGGTCATGCCATTCGGGGCCGATGCGGTCGATGGCGGTTTCGATGCCGGTGTTCAGCAGCTCTACGATCATGAGGATCAGCACCGAGCCGGCAAGCAGCGCGGTCTCTACCCAGCTGCGGCCCAGCCAGAACGACAGCGGCAGCAACACCACGGCGGCGATGGCCTCCTGGCGGAAGGCGGTTTCGCCCCAGCCGGCGCGCAGGCCTTCAAGGGAGTAGCCCAGCGCATGCCAGACGCGGTTGAGCCCGGTGCGGGTTTTCTGGAGGTTGACTTGGCCCATGGCCGGATTGTCGCCGCGCAACATGACGGTGCTAGCGCGACAGGGGCGCGGACGTGATCAGACGCGTGCCGGCCAGAGCGTCATGCCAGAACTGTCGCTGCGGGTGAAACCGGCTGAGCAGAGCCCAGACCACGACCCAGCCCAGCACCAGCACGGCTGACTCGCCGCCGGACAGCCTGAACGGGGCGATGGCCGCCAGCGGCGGCAGGAACCACAGCCAGCTCAGCACGTAGCGCCCCAGGGCGCGCAGTTGGGTCAACGGACGCCCCATGACGTCCACCACCCGGATGTTCCAGGTCTTCATGGCCAGGGTTTGGCCGCGCGCCCAGAACCACGAAAAATAGATGCCGAACACCACGAACAGGAACGCCTGCAGCAGGTGGCGGCGGTCGTCCATGGCGTTGCGCATCTGGCCGAGCGTGCTGAACAGCCAGCCGGCGACGAACACCACGGCAAACAACAGCATGCCCTCGTACAGCCAGCAGGCCATGCGGCGGCGCAGGCCGGGCGTGGTGGACAGGGATGGCGCAGCGGGCGCGGCGGGCCCTGGCGCATCGGGCCGCGCCTCGGTTGAAACAGTCATCAGCGGTCAGGAAAGCTCAGTTGGACGGCGGGGAAGCGGGCGCTGGCGTGGCCGCGACCCGCTTTTGCGGCAGGAGCGTATTGTGATCCACCTGGTGGGGCGGCGCGGCAATGCGCGTGCGTTCCTTCTGGTCGGGGGTGGTCTTTGGTGGCACCTTGGCGAGCTTTTGCGGTGGCACGGGCTTGACGGCGGTGGCGGCGCCTGCGGCCTTGGGCTTGGCCTTGGCGGCCAGCCTCGCCTTTTCTTCGGGCGTGAGCGACTGGTAGGCCTCCCACTTGGCTTTCTTGTCGTCGGGCGGGATCTTGCGCGTGTCGGCGAAATTCAGCCGGGCCTGGGTGCGCTGCTGGGGGCTCAGCGCAACCCATTCGGTCATGCGGCTGTGCAGCTTGGCCTGTTCGCCAGCGGACAGCTTGGGGTAGTTTTGCGACAGCGCGATCCATTTGCGCTTCTGGGCTTCGCTGATGGTGCCCCATTGCGCCGCCAGGGGCGCCAGCGACTGCTGTTGCGCCGGCGAAAGTTCGGCCCAGGCGGGCCCGCCCGCGGCCTTGGCGGCCTTGACTGCCGGGCTGGCAGCTGGTGCGGCTTTGGCCGGGGCGGCCTGTTGCGCCACAGCCGCGCCGGCCAACGCCGTGCCAAGCACCCATGCAGCAACGACCAGGCAGGGGGTGCGCATGGGTCAGGGCGCGCGGTCGCCAGCGCTGTTGAGGAACTGCATGAAGCCCGGATCGGCGTAGGCCGCTGGCGGCAGGTCGTCGGTGAGCAGTGCTGCGTCGACCTCTGCGACTTCCTCCGCCCGGTTCTCGTTCTGGATCACGTTGATGGCAACCAGGCCGGCGGCCAGCGCCACCAGCGGCAGGGCCGAGGCCAGGCGGCCCCAAAACCCGGGCTGCCCTGCGTCAAAGCCCAGGGTTGCAACTCCGCCGGTCACACCCAGTACGGGCGTGGAAACGACCTTGCGCCGGGCCAGGGCGCGCACCCGTGCCGCCCGCAGGCGCTCGGAAACTTCATGGGACAGGCCGGAATCGGCCGACAGGCGGGCGGCTATCTGCCGGCCCAATCGGTCCTGCAGGAGCTGGTTTTGTTGTTGGTCTTTGGTGTTCATGGCTGGATTCCCTTTGCCTTCAGTGCTTTGCTGAGGGCCTGGACTGCCCGGGAACAGTGCGTTTTGACACTGCCTTCGGAACAGCCCATGGCCGCAGCCGTTTCGGCCACGTCCATGTCTTCCCAGTAACGCATCAGGAAGGCTTCACGTTGACGCGCCGGCAACTGGCTGACCGAGTCTTCAATCTCACGCAATATCTGGGCCCGACTGGTGGAGTCCTCGGTACTTTCTGTGCCTTGAGAGCCATCCTGTGCCTGATAAGTTTCCAGAAGATCGAAATCGCCTTCTTCCGACGCCGATTCGAAGTCGCCCATGTTGGAGAACAGGGCGTTGCGCGACTTTTGCCTGCGGAACCAGTCCAGCATGCAGTTGGACAGGATGCGCTGGAACAGCATGGGCAGCTCGGCGACGGGCTTGTCGCCGTAGTGTTCCGACAGCTTCATCATGCTGTCCTGGACGATGTCCAGCGCCGCCTCCTCGTCGCGAACGTGGTACAGCGCGCGCTTGAAAGCCCGCTTCTCAACGCCCTTCAGGAGATCCGAAAGTTCTTGTTCTGTAGCCAAAGGAGGGGTGCCACGACGGGGCGCAAAAGGGGAATGTCTCTTTTTGGAGGCGGTTTTCGCAGGAAAGCGGCCATTTGAAGCGGGAAATTATGGCACCGGCCCGCCCCGCCAGTCGCCAAGGTGTTGCTGCAATGCGATAATCTGCGCTGCAAGTCAAAAGGCAAACGAACCCTGATCCGGCGGTGCAAGCAGCCCGCCCATGGTTTGGGTTCTAAGTCCCGGTCCGGCTCCACAAGAGACCGTTGAAGGGGCACCCAAGGTTTTTCGTCAGAGAAATTCACAAAGGTTGAACATGGAAATCTCAAAAGCCGAAATCTCGGCAGCAGCGGCATCCGCCGCATCCGGCTCGCAGGAGCTGCGCGGTTCAGAAATCCTCGTCAAGACCCTTCAGGCCGAGGGCGTCAAATACGTCTGGGGCTACCCCGGCGGCGCGGTTCTGCACATCTACGACGCTTTTTACAAGCAGGACACCATCCAGCACATCCTGGTGCGCCACGAGCAGGCCGCAGTGCATGCGGCTGACGGCTACGCGCGCGCCACGGGAGACGTGGGCGTGGCGCTGGTGACCTCGGGGCCTGGCGTTACCAATGCCGTGACCGGCATTGCCACGGCCTACATGGACAGCATCCCCATGGTGATCATCACCGGCCAGGTGCCCACCCATGCCATCGGGCTGGACGCCTTCCAGGAATGCGACACGGTCGGCATCACCCGGCCCATCGTCAAGCACAACTTCCTGGTCAAGGACGTGCGCGACATGGCCGCCACCATGAAAAAGGCCTTCCACATCGCACGCAGTGGCCGGCCTGGTCCGGTGGTGGTGGACATCCCCAAGGACGTGTCGTTCAACAAGACGGCGTACATGGGCTATCCCGACAGTGTCGAGATGCGTTCCTACAACCCGGTGCGCAAGGGCCATGGCGGACAGATCCGCAAGGCGCTGCAACTGCTGCTGGCGGCCAAGCGCCCCTACATCTACACCGGCGGTGGCGTGCTGCTGGGCAATGCCACGCAGGAGTTGCGCACCCTGGTGGACATGCTGGGATACCCCTGCACCAACACGCTGATGGGCCTGGGTGCCTATCCGGCCAGCGATCGTAAATTCCTGGGCATGCTGGGCATGCATGGCACGATTGAAGCCAACAATGCCATGCAGAACTGCGACGTTCTGCTGGCCGTGGGGGCTCGCTTTGACGACCGCGTGATCGGCAACCCCAAGCATTTCGCCCAGAACGAACGCAAGATCATCCACATCGACATCGACCCGTCCAGCATTTCCAAACGGGTCAAGGTCGATATCCCCATCGTGGGTGACGTCAAGGACGTGCTCACCGAACTCATCGCCATGGTGCGTGAGTCGGGCCTCAAGCCCGATGCCAGCGCCCTGGGTTCCTGGTGGGACGCGATCGAAGGCTGGCGCAAGCGCGACTGCCTCAAGTACGACCGCAAGAACACCGAGGTGATCAAGCCGCAGTACGTGGTCGAGACCCTGTGGAACATGACCAAGGACGCTGACACCTACATCACCTCCGATGTCGGCCAGCACCAGATGTGGGCCGCGCAGTACTACCGCTTTGACGAGCCGCGGCGCTGGATCAATTCCGGCGGCCTGGGCACCATGGGCGTGGGCATTCCCTACGCCATGGGCATCAAGCTGGCCAGGCCCGACAGCGAGGTGTTCTGCATCACCGGCGAGGGCTCGGTCCAGATGTGCATCCAGGAACTGTCCACCTGCCTGCAGTACAACACGCCGATCAAGATCGTGTCCCTGAACAACCGGTACCTCGGCATGGTGCGCCAGTGGCAGGAGCTGGACTACGAAGGCCGCTACAGCCACAGCTACATGGATGCGTTGCCCAATTTCGTCAAGCTGGCCGAGGCCTATGGCCATGTGGGCATGCTGATCGAACGCCCGCAGGACGTCGAGCCGGCGCTGCGCGAGGCGCGCAAGCTCAAGGACCGCACGGTGTTCATGGACTTCCGTACCGACCCCACCGAGAACGTGTTCCCGATGGTGCAGGCCGGCAAGGGCATTACCGAAATGCTGCTGGGCAGCGAAGACCTCTAACTCGTAAGGACGGCGAAGCTATCGCGTGCCGAGCCCATCGCTTACCGGCGGTGGGGGAGGGCAGCGAAATGCCAGGCCGCAGACACATGAAACACATCATTGCAGTGCTGCTGGAAAACGAGCCTGGCGCTCTTTCCCGCGTGGTGGGCCTGTTCTCGGCCCGTGGCTACAACATTGAATCGCTCACCGTGGCACCGACGGAAGACCCGTCGCTGTCGCGCATGACGATCCAGACAACCGGTTCCGACGACGTGATCGAGCAGATCACCAAGCACCTGAACCGCCTGATTGAGGTGGTGAAGGTCGTCGACCTGACCGAGGGCGCCTACACCGAGCGTGAGCTCATGATGGTGAAGGTGCGCGCGGTGGGCAAGGAGCGCGAGGAGATGAAGCGCATGGCCGACATCTTCCGTGGCCGCATCATCGACGTTACCGAGAAAAGCTACACCATCGAACTCACCGGGGACCAGGCCAAGAACGACGCCTTCCTGGTGGCCATCGACCGCAGCGCCATTCTTGAAACCGTCCGTACCGGTTCCAGCGGGATCGGGCGCGGTGAACGCATTCTTCGCGTCTAGAACACTTTTTCAATCCAACGATTTCAACAGGAGAAACCATGAAGGTTTATTACGACAAGGACTGTGACCTGAGCCTGATCAAGGGCAAGACGGTCGCCATCATCGGCTACGGTTCGCAGGGCCATGCCCATGCACAGAACCTCAATGACAGCGGCGTGAAGGTCGTGGTCGGCCTGCGCAAGGGCGGGGCTTCCTGGCCCAAGGTCGAAAAGGCTGGCCTGAAGGTCGCTGAAGTGGCCGACGCGGTGAAGGCCGCCGACGTCGTCATGATCCTGCTGCCCGACGAGCAGATCGCCGCGGTTTACAAGAATGAAGTCGAAGCCAACATCAAGCCGGGCGCCTCGCTCGTGTTTGCCCACGGCTTCAACGTCCACTACGGCTTTGTGACCCCGCGCGCCGACCTGGACGTGTGGATGGTCGCGCCCAAGGCGCCCGGCCATACCGTTCGCGGCACCTATGCACAGGGCGGCGGCGTGCCCCACCTGGTGGCGGTGCATCAGGACAAGACGGGCAAGGCCCGTGACCTGGCCCTGAGCTATGCCATGGCCAACGGTGGCGGCAAGGCCGGCATCATTGAAACCAATTTCCGCGAAGAGACCGAAACCGACCTGTTCGGCGAGCAGGCTGTTCTGTGCGGCGGTACCGTCGAGCTGATCAAGGCTGGCTTCGAGACGCTGGTGGAAGCCGGCTACGCCCCTGAAATGGCCTACTTCGAGTGCCTGCACGAGCTCAAGCTGATCGTGGACATGATCTATGAAGGCGGCATCGCCAACATGAACTATTCCATCTCGAACAACGCCGAATACGGCGAGTACGTGACGGGCCCCCGTATCGTGACCGACGAAACCAAGAAGGTCATGAAGCAGGTCCTGAAGGACATCCAGACCGGCGAATATGCCAAGAGCTTCATCCTGGAAAACAAGGCGGGCGCACCCACCTTGCTGAGCAAGCGCCGCCTGATGGCCGAGCACCAGATCGAGACCGTGGGCGAAACCCTGCGTGCGATGATGCCCTGGATCAAGAAAAACAAGCTGGTGGACCAGACCCGCAACTGAAGCGGCGGTTTTCCTCAAAGCAAAGGCCACCCTGGTGGCCTTTTTACATTTTTGGGCGGCACTGACTTAAACTCAAACCATGAATCACGAACCCCAGCATCCGGCAGCCGAAGGCGTTGTGGTGCGCAAGCGCCGCAAGGGCATCTACATCCTGCCCAACCTCTTCACGCTCGGGGGGCTGTTCGGTGGCTTTTATGCTGTCGTCATGGCCATGAACGGCCGCTTTGACATGGCGGCAGCCGGTATTTTCTGCGCCATGGTGCTGGACAGCCTGGACGGCCGCGTGGCCCGAATGACCAACACGCAAAGTGCGTTTGGCGAGCAGATGGATTCGCTCGCTGACATGGTGTCTTTCGGCGCGGCGCCGGCGCTGATTGCGTATGAATGGTCACTCAAGGGTCTGGGCCGCTGGGGCTGGATCGCCGCGTTTGTGTATTGCGCATGCGCGGCATTGCGCCTGGCGCGTTTTAACGTGAACACCGGGGTGGTGGACAAGCGCTATTTCCAGGGTTTGCCATCACCTGCGGCGGCGGCCCTGGTGGCGGGGTTCATCTGGCTCATGACCGAAACAGGCGTCAAGGGCTATGACGTGGCATGGGTCATGTTTGCCTTTGCGCTGTACGCGGGCCTCACGATGGTGACCAACGTGCCGTTCTACAGCTTCAAGGACATCCAGATGAAAAAGAGCGTGCCCTTTGCTGCAATCGTGCTGATTGCCTTGGGCATTGCCGTCATCAACATCCATCCGCCCACTGTGTTGTTTGGCCTGTTCGTGTTGTATGGCCTGAGCGGCTATGCGCTGTATGGCTGGCGCCGCTTCAAGGGCCAGCAGACCAGCGTGATCAGCACGTCCACCGACGAGCCCGAAGAACGCGGCCTCCACAAATAAAGAACTGTGCTAAAGTCATTGGCATGAACACGATTTCGCTGGCACTACTGCTATCCCCCGACGGGCGGAGACGGTAGCGCACGCGCATCCCTGATCAACGGCCCGTTTGCACCAGCAGCGGGCCGTTTTCCTTTTGGGGCTGCTGGTTGATACAACCCTTGAACCATCATGTTGAAACAACCCGCCAGCAAGTACCCTGCCTTCAAGCCCATCGGTCTTCGTGACCGCACCTGGCCTGATGCCGTCCTGAGCGCTGCCCCGATCTGGTTGAGCACGGACCTGCGCGACGGCAACCAGGCGTTGATCGAGCCCATGGACGTCGAACGCAAGCTGCAGATGTTCCAGATGCTGGTCAGGATCGGCTTCAAGGAAATCGAGGTGGGCTTTCCCTCGGCATCCCAGACTGAGTTTGATTTCCTGCGGCGCCTGATTGATGAAGACCTGATCCCCGAGGACGTCACGATCCAGGTGCTGACCCAGGCGCGCGAGCCATTGATCCGTCGCACGTTTGAATCCCTGCAAGGCGCCCGGCGCGCGATCGTGCACCTGTACAACGCCGTCGCGCCCGTGATGCGCAAGGTCGTGTTGGGACTGGATGAGGACGGTATCGTCGAGCTGGCGACCCGCCAGGCAAGACTCTTTGTGGAAATGGCTGCACAACAGCCGCGGACGCAATGGACCTTCCAGTATTCGCCGGAAATGTTCTCGGGCACCGAGCTGGCGTTTTCCAAGCGGGTGGTGGATGCCGTGACGCAGGTCTGGCAGCCCACACCGCAACGCAAGTGCATCATCAACCTGCCGTCCACGGTGGAGCATTCCACGCCCAACGTCTTTGCCGACATGATCGAATGGATGCACCGCAACCTGGCGCGGCGTGACGCGATCGTGCTGTCCGTGCATCCCCACAACGACCGGGGCACGGGCACCGCCGCCGGCGAATTTGCGCTGATGGCCGGCGCGGACCGGATTGAGGGTTGCCTGTTTGGCAATGGCGAGCGCACCGGCAACCTGGATATCGTGAATGTGGCGCTGAACCTCTACACACAGGGTGTATCGCCGGGGCTGGATTTTTCGGCGATCGACGAAATACGCCGCACGGTCGAGCATTGCAACCAATTGCCCGTGCATCCGCGCCACCCGTATGCGGGCGATCTGGTCTACACCTCGTTTTCGGGCTCGCACCAGGACGCCATCAAGAAAGCGTTCGCCGCGCGCAAAGACGGCGACGCCTGGGACATTCCGTACCTGCCCATCGACCCCAAGGACGTAGGCCGCTCGTATGAAGCCGTGATCCGCGTCAACAGCCAGTCTGGCAAGGGGGGCATTTCCTACCTGCTTGAAAGTGAGTACGGGCTGGAATTGCCCAGGCGCCTGCAGATCGAGTTCAGCCAGGTGGTCCAGGCGGTGATGGACACCGAAGGCAAGGAGTTGACCGCGCAGGACCTGTGGCAGCTGTTTGAACGCGAATACGGCTTGCAGGCGGTGCCCGCGCCGGCGCATCGGGTCAGCGATGCCGCCGCCGGGGGCGTACGCCTGACGGCGGATGTCCAGGTGAATGGCCAGCATCATGTGGTGGCCGGTGAGGGCACTGGCCCCATTGATGCTTTCGTGCGTGGGCTCAATGACGCCACCGGTCAGTCCATCCGGGTGCTGGACTACCACGAGCATGCCGTGGGCGCAGGCGCCAACGCGCGGGCCGTGGCCTATCTGGAGCTGCGCGTCAACGGCCAGACCCTGTTTGGCGTTGGCATGGACGCCAACATCGTTTCCGCCTCATTGAAGGCCATCATGTCCGGCCTGCAACGGGCACAATCCAGCACTTCGGCCGCGTCCGAGGACCGTACAGAACAAGGAGCATTGCAATGACCGACAAACTCATCATTTTTGACACCACCCTGCGTGATGGCGAACAGTCGCCCGGCGCGTCCATGACGCGTGAAGAGAAAGTGCGCATTGCGCGCCAACTCGAACGGCTCAAGGTGGACGTGATCGAGGCCGGCTTTGCCGCCAGTTCCAATGGCGACTTTGAAGCCGTGCAGGCCATCGCCAACACGATCCGGGAATCCACGATCTGCTCGCTGTCGCGCGCCAACGACCGCGACATCTCGCGCGCGGCGGAGGCGCTGAAGGGGGCGGCCCGTGCCCGCATCCATACCTTCATTGCCACATCCCCGCTGCACATGGAGAAAAAGCTGCGCATGACGCCCGACCAGGTGCTGGAGCAGGCCAAACAGTCCGTTCGCTTTGCCCGCAACCTGTGCGGTGACATCGAGTTCTCGCCCGAGGATGGCTACCGCAGCGAGATGGACTTCCTGTGCAAGGTGCTGGAAGCGGTGATTGCCGAGGGGGCCACCACCATCAACGTGCCGGATACCGTGGGTTATGCCGTGCCCGAGCTGTACGGCAATTTCATCAAGACGCTGCGCGAGCGCATTCCCAACAGCGACAAGGCCATCTGGTCTGTGCACTGCCACAACGACCTGGGCATGGCCGTGGCCAATTCATTGGCGGGTGTGAAGATTGGCGGTGCGCGCCAGGTGGAATGCACCATCAACGGCCTGGGTGAGCGCGCGGGCAATTGCTCGCTTGAAGAAATCGTGATGGCCGTGAAGACCCGCAAGGACTACTTCGGGCTGTCGATGAACATCGACCCCATCCATATCGTTGCCGCCAGCCGCATGGTCAGCCAGACGACCGGTTTCGTGGTGCAGCCCAACAAGGCCGTGGTGGGAGCCAACGCGTTTGCCCATGCGTCAGGCATTCACCAGGACGGTGTGCTCAAGGCGCGTGACACCTATGAAATCATGCGCGCCGAGGACGTGGGCTGGTCGGCCAACAAGATCGTGCTGGGCAAGCTGAGCGGGCGCAACGCCTTCAAGGCGCGCCTGCAGGAACTGGGCGTGGCACTGGAAAGCGAGGCCGACATCAACACGGCCTTCATGAAGTTCAAGGAATTGGCTGACCGCAAGAGCGAGATCTTCGACGAGGACATCCTGGCGCTGGTCAGCGATGAAAGTGTGACGCACGAGAAGGAGCAGTATGGCTTTGTCTCGCTGTCGCAACACAGCGAAACCGGCGAGCGGCCCCATGCCCGTGTGGTGTTCACGGTGGATGGCAAGGAAGTCCGGGGCGAGTCCGATGGCAATGGCCCGGTGGACGCGTCGCTCAAGGCCATTGAAACGCACGTCCAGAGCGGCGCCGAAATGGTGCTGTATTCCGTCAATGCCATCAGCGGCTCCACCGAGAGCCAGGGCGAGGTGACGGTGCGCCTGCAGAACTCCGGCCGCGTGGTCAATGGCGTGGGCGCCGACCCGGATATCGTGGTGGCCTCTGCAAAAGCCTATCTCAGTGCGCTCAACAAGTTACAAAGTAAAGCTGACCGTGTGGCGGCTCAAGGCTGAGGTTTATTTTTATAATTCCTGCTCTGGTTGAGGAAAATCGCGCAAGTCTTTGATCTTGCGCGATTTTTTATGAGCTTGTACACTGCGCCGGTCGCCGCCTTGTACAGGAGTTCACTCATGGTCCTTGGTACATCCTTTTTGCCGAGCAATGCTTTGAACCGTTTCCTACAAATTTTTGCAATTGCCGTGATCTCCACGGTGCTTGCCATTCCCGCAGCCCAGGCACAAAGCCGCAACAAGACCACTGCCAAGAAGAGCAAGAGCTCGCTGGTGGTCAGCCGCAAGGCCGCCAAGCCGGTCGCCAAGCGACGGTCCGTGATCCGCGCCGCAGCGCCCCGTCCCTCGTATGGGCAGCTCGCCGGCCTGCACGGAACGCAGGATCTGCTGGACCTGAAATCCAGCGTGGCGCTGGTGATCGACCAGGAAACCCGCGAAGTGCTGTTCAGCAAGAACGATTCCGCCGTGCTGCCGATCGCGTCGCTGACCAAGCTCATGACGGGCCTGCTGATCAGCGAAGCCCGGCTACCGATGGACGAGATGATTGCCATCACGCAGGACGACGTGGATACCGAAAAGGGCAGCACCTCGCGCCTGCGCGTGGGCACCGAGCTGAGCCGCGGCGAGCTGCTTCACCTGGCGTTGATGTCCAGCGAGAACCGTGCCGCCCATGCGCTGGGCCGGACGTATCCCGGTGGCCTGGATGCGTTTGTCAAGCTGATGAATGCGCGCGCCCGCGCGCTCGGCATGGGCGATACCCGTTATGTGGAGCCTACCGGGCTGTCCAGCCGCAACCAGTCCAGCGCCAAGGACCTCGCCACCCTGGTGACGGTGGCCTACAACGACCCCGTGCTGCGCGAGCTGTCCACCTCGCCGGGCCATCAGGTGGCCGTGGGCAACCGCACCCTCCAGTACAACAACACCAACCGGCTGGTGAAGAACCCCGAATGGGAGATCGGCCTGCAAAAGACCGGCTATATCTCCGAGGCCGGGCAGTGCCTGGTCATGCAGGCAAAAATTGCCGGGCGCAAGCTCATCATGGTGTTCCTGGACTCGGCGGGCAAGCTGAGCCGCCTGGGAGACGCCGAGCGTGTGCGGCGCTGGGTAGAGTCGACCCCGGCAGCGCCTCAATCGCCAGGCAACATCGTCATCCGCCAGGTCAACGGCTGACGCCGTTCGGCTTGTAGCCCAGCGCGGTTGAAATTTCGCTGGCCGTTGACTGCAGCTTGGGCAGCCAGTTTTCGTCCAGCCGGTCGGCCGGGGCCGAGATTGACAGGCCCGCGACCAGCTTGTTCTGGTCGTCGTAAATCCCGGCGGCCATGCAACGCACCCCCAGTTCCAGTTCTTCGTTGTCACGCGCAATGCCATATTGCCGCGCCTTGGCCAGTTCCCGCTCCAGCACCGGCAGCTGGGTGATGCTGTTGCGCGTGTGGCCCGCCAGGCCGGTGCGGGTTGCATAGGCGCGGATGCGTTGCGGGTCGTCCACGGCCAGGAACAGCTTGCCGGTGGAGGTCAAGTGCAGCGGCGCGCGGCCGCCAATGGCGCGTACCACTTGCATGCCGGAGCGCTCGCTGTAGGCGCGCTCGATATAGACGATCTCGTCACCTTGGCGCATGCTCAGGTTCACGGGTTGCTGGATCAGCTTGTGCAGCTCGCGCATGGGCGCCAACGCTGCGTCTCGCACGCTCAGCCGGCCCTTGACCAGGTTGCCCAGCTCCAGCAGGCGCATGCCCAGCCGGTAGCTGCCGGCCTCGGGGCGGTCCACGAACCGGCCCGTGGCCAGGTCATTCAGGATGCGGTGGGTGGTGGACGGGTGCAGGCCGGTTTTTTCGCTGATTTCCTTGAGGGAAATCGCTTCTTCGCGCGAAGCCAGCACGTCGATGAGCGAAAACATCCGCTCAATGACCTGGATGGTCGGTGTCGCGGGAACGCTCTGGTTGGATTTTTTCATGGGCTCCCCAATCGCTTGGACAGCCAAATTTTATCTTATGAAATCGTGGTAGGCGACACGGAATCGCCGGGCAGCCATTGGCCGTCGATCAGGACCTCGTGGGGCGCAAAGCGTGCCTTGTAATTCATCTTGGGGCTTTCGCTGATCCAGTAGCCCAGGTAGACGTGTGGCAACCCCAGCCGGCGGGCCTGCTCAATCTGCCACAGCACGCTGTAGGTGCCGTAGCTGGCGGCAGCGTCGGGCTCGTAAAAGGTATACACCGCCGATAAGCCGTCATTCAGCACATCGAGGATGGACACCATGCGCAGTGCGCCTGGCGAGCCATCATCTGTGGGCTCACGGAATTCCACCAGCCTGGAATTCACGCGGCTTTGCAGCAGGAACTGGGTGTACTGGTCGATGCTGTCGTGGTCCATGCCGCCACCGGCGTGGCGCCCGGTCTGGTAGCGCAGGTACAGGTGGTAGTGCTCGGGTACAAAGCACAGCTTGAGCACCCGCGCCTGCAGGCCCTGATGGCGGTTGCGGGCACGGCGCTGGCTGCGGTCGGGCGTGAATTCATCGGCCCGCACGCGTAGCGGGATGCAAGCCCGGCAACCGTCGCAATACGGCCGGTAGGTGAACATGCCGCTGCGGCGAAAGCCGCTGGTGACCAGGTCGGAATAAGTGTCGTTGTGGATCAGGTGGCTGGGGGTGGCCACCTGTGAGCGCGCCTGCTTGCCGGTCAGGTAGCTGCACGGGTAGGGCGCCGTTGCATAAAACTGCAAGGCCTGAAGCGGAAGATCCTTGAGATGGGTCACGCTGTGGCGGCGGGCAGGAGTTGCTGCCAGTATACGGGCTCGAAATGCCAGGAGGGTCCGGGTTCAGTGGCGGCTTGTGCGACATGGTTCACGAACGCTGCCCTTTCGATTTCACGCGCGCCCAGCGACGCCAGGTGGCGGGTATTCTGCTGGCAATCGATCAGGCGCACCTGGTGCTGGCGGCACAGCGCCACCAGCGCTGCCAGCGCGATCTTGGATGCATCAGGCACACGGGTGAACATCGACTCGCCAAACACGGCCCGGCCGAGCGCCACGCAGTACAGGCCGCCCACAAGCTCGCCGTTGATCCAGGTCTCCACGCTGTGGGCCTGCCCCGCGCGGGCCAGTGTCTGGTAGGCCGCCACCATCTGCGGCACGATCCAGGTGCCTGACTGCCCGGGCCGCGGGCTGCCGGCGCAGGCGCGGATCACATCGTCAAAGGCGCTGTCGATGCGGATTTCGCAGCGGGTGTCCAGCCGGAATTGCATCAGCGTCCTGCGCAGCGAGCGGTGCAGCCTGAACTCGTCCACATGCAGCACCATGCGCGGGTCGGGGCTCCACCACAGGATGGGCTGGCCTTCGCTGAACCAGGGGAACACGCCGCGGCCATACGCGCTGGTCAGGGTTGCGACATCCAGCGCCCCACCGGCGGCCAGCAGGCCGGGGGCGGGATCCGAAGCGCCCCAGGCGCGGGCCACGTCGGGAAAAGGCTCGCCAGGTTCCAGCCAGGGAAGCTTCATGGGCACAGGGCTACGCGGGGGCGACCCGGTGCGCAGCGGGCATTCAGCCGCCGATCATGACGGTAAAGGCGCCCAGCGCGATCGAGCCGCCGTGGGCGGTGGAATCGCCCATGCGGGCGGCGGGCTTGCCGCCGATCATGACGGTGGCCGATCCCTTCACGATGCTGTCCGGCGGACCGACGCACACGCACATGTCACCCAGCACCGCGGCGGGCAGGCCGCCGACCAGCACATTGGGCGTGCACGGTCCGGTGATGGGGCCGCCCACATGGGGAATGGGCGAGGGGATGGCTGGCGTCTGCATGGGGCAGACGTGCATGTCGGTGATTCTGGCGGCAGGCGGCATGGTGTCTGCTCCGGTCAGTTGATCATGACCATCGCACCTTTGACGGTCGTGGTGCCTGCCGCCGACAGCTCGGCCGAAGCGTTGCCCTTGGCCACGTAACCAACCTGGGCGGTCTGGCTGATGTTGAGGCCGGTGTGGACTACATCGGCGCGCGCCGCGGTGGTGATGTTGCCCGTGGCCTGCAACTGCATGTGACCTGCCGCCACAAAGGTCAGGTCCTTCACGCTGGTGATCGTGATGCCCTCGGGTCCCATTTCGATCTTGTTGCCGTTGATGTCGTGCAGGCACAGTGTCTTGTTGGGATCGTCGATGACGATCTTGCTGCTGGCGCGCGTGATGATCGTCACTTTGCCCAGGGCTTCACTGACCTGGACCATGTCTTCAATGGGCATACCCGCTCCTCTGGCTGGCTTTTGTATCAAAAGGGTTTATAGCAGACGCCGGAACACCGGCCCAATGACGAGCCGCAAATGACAAAAGGCCCCGCACTTGCGTGCGGGGCCTTCAGGTTTTCTCTGGCTCCTCGACCTGGGCTCGAACCAGGGACCTACGGATTAACAGTCCGGCGCTCTACCGACTGAGCTATCGAGGAACAGCCTCAGATTATAGCGTCAAATTCTGGCGTTTTCACAGGCTCGCGGTGAATGACAGGCGCAATGTGCGTGCGGCCCCCGGATACAGGTACACATGGCCGAACTGGTAAGGCGATTCTTTCCAGTAGCGCTTGTCTGTGAGGTTCTCGATGCCCAGCGTCCAGCGGGTCGCGGTGCCGCCCAGGCGCGTGTCGTAGTGCAATGCGGTGTCCAGCCGTGTCCAGGCGGGCAGGGTGATTGACCCGTCGGGCAGCACATTGCGCTGGCCTTCGCGCGACAGCTGTGCCTGCCATTCCAGCCCCTGCACGGCGGGCACCTTCCAGGCCGCCATGGCCCGCAGCACGTTGTCGGGCACGTTGGTGGGGCGCTTGCCGTTGATGGCGGGCTCGGCCGTGCTGCCCTGGCGTTTGGCGTCGATCAGCGTCACGCCAGCGCCCAGGCGCCACGGTCCGCCGGCCCATTGCGTGCTGGCCTCCAGGCCACGGTGCACGGCCTCGCCGTCATACCGGCCCAGGCAGGGCGTGATGCCCAGCCGGCTGCAGGCGTCCAGGTTGCTCATGGGGCGCTTGATCTGGAAAGCCGCCAGTTGCCAGCCCCAGCCGCCTTGACCGCCTTTGAGTCCGACTTCCAGCTGCCTTGATTTCAGGGCGGGCAGCGCCACCCCGGCGTTCGTGTACTGCGCCGCGCGGTTGGGTACCACCTGCGATTCCACGCCTTCGCCCCAGCTGGCGTAGACGGTGGTGTCGCCTTGCAGCTTGTAGCTGGCCGCCAGCCACGGCGTGGTCAGGCCATCGCTGTAGGCGGTGGGGCGCGTGCCATTGGTGCGCACGCTGTCGCGCTCCAGCCGCGTGTGGCGCAGGCCCAGCCACGTGGTGAAGCGGTCGTTCCAGCGGATGGCGTCCTGCACGGACAGCTCCACGGATTTTTCGTCGCGGTTGGTGCTTTCGTCGGTCAGTGCCGGATCGGCAGGCACGACGGCCGTGCCCTGCACGTTGCCCGTGCCCACATAGTTGAAGGCCTGGCGGTTGAAACGGTTGCGCACCTGACTGGTCAGCAGGCCCAACGACAGGTCGTGCGCCACGGTGCCGGTGGACAGTCTGCCCTTGAGCTGCACGCTGGCCGCCTGCTGGCGGCGCCGTTCACCGTCGCTGCGGAAGTCGTAGAGGTCAAACGTGCCGTCCGTGCAATACCGGTCGAAGTTGCCTTCGGCGCCGCAGCCAAACGCATAGGCCAGCCGGTCGTCGGTCTTGAGCGTCTGGCTGCCCAGCTGGGCCGACCAGCGCCACTGGCTGTTGATGGCCTGTTCGAACCGCAGGGTGCCCGTGAAGGCATCAAACACCGAGGGCAGCGACCAGGGCTGGTTGTTCAGGTTGATGCGCGGGTCCACCGGCGCCGGCAGCTGGCTGCCCAGCAGGCTGTAGCCGGCCTGGCTGGGCTGGCGCTTGTGGCTCCATTCAATTTCGGCTTCCAGCACGCTGTCGCGGTTGATGCGCCAGTCGGCGGCCAGGGCCAGCAGCTGTCGTTCGCCATCCAGTGCGCGCGTCACGGGGCGCAATTGTTCCGCGGCCATGTTCAGCCGGTAGCCGAATGCGCGGTCTGTGCCAAAGCGCCCGCCCAGGTCGGCGGCGGCCAGCACGCTGGCGCGGCTGGTGGCTTCGAGCCGCACCTCGCGCAGGTCGCGTTGCGTGGGCCGCTTGACCACGTAGTTCACCAGCCCGCCTGGGGCACTGGTGCCGGCCTGGATGCCGCTGGTGCCCTTGAGGATTTCAATGCGTTCCTTGTTGTCCAGCGGTATGGATGTTTCGGCGCTGATGGGCAGGCCCTCGCGCCGGTAATTGAAGCGGTTGTCCAGCGTGAAGCCGCGAATGCTCAGGTAGTCCCAGTAGCCTGGCGAGTTGTAGGCGTCGGTGACCGAAGCGTCAAACTGCGTCAGGTCGGCCAGGCGGCGCGCGCCGCTTTGCTGCAGCTGTTCGCGGCTGACCACCGTGGCCGAGATGGGCACCTCCCTGAGGGGCACGTCGCTAAAGCCCGTCACATCGGCCTGGGGCGCGGCGGTGCTGTCGTTCACGGTCACTGGCTTGAGCGTGGCGTCCTGCGCCCATAGAGGGTTGCAGGCCAGCATGCCTGTGGCGAGCGCGGCTGTGAGGCGGTTCAAGGGCCAGCGGCCCCGGCGGGCTGGCGGGTGGTTTGGCGTGTGGTGTGCCATGACGTCTTGTCTTCCAACGTAATGGCAGGTCGGCTTGCCTGGGTGGCAGGTTGCCCGGGAGAAAAGGGCGCCACCGGAGAGCTTGCTTCCCTGCGCGAGGATTACCTCAATCAGGTTCAAAGGGACTTTCTCAGTCGCCCGGTTGCCGATGGCAGCCGGGCAACACCCCTAGCGGATGTGCGCTCTTGCGAACGCGGTGCGAAGTTTAATCGAAGACGGGGGATTCCACGCCCAGCACCTTGTGCAGCTTGGGCGAGGTGGTGGTGTACTGCAGGTGGATTTTCTTGTCCGGGAAGATGAAGGGCGCCGCACCAAAGGCCGCCAGCGCGCACTCATGAAAGCCGCTCAGGATGAGCTTTTTCTTGCCCGGATAGGTGTTGATGTCGCCTACGGCAAAAATGCCGGGCACGCTGGTCGAAAACTTTTCGGTGTCCACCACCAACTGCTTGCGCTCGATGTCCAGGCCCCATTCGGCGATGGGCCCGAGCTTGGGTGAGAGACCAAAAAACACCAGCAGCATGTCCAGCGGCACCACGCGGGTGACCGCGTCGGCGCCGGTGACCTTCACGCCGGTGAGCTTGCCGTCCTTTTCGTCGTAGCCCGTGACCTGGCCCACGATGAACTGCATTTCAAGGGCTTCGCACAGCGCGCGCATCTTGGCCACGCTGGCCGGCGCGGCCTGGAAGCCGTCGCGGCGGTGGACCAGGATGACGCTTTCGGCCTTGTGGGGGCCATCGGCCGCGAAGTTCAGGGTCCAGTCCAGCGCGGAGTCGCCGCCGCCCACGATGACCAGGTTGCGGCCGGCAAAGTCGGCTGGATTCCTGACCCGGTAGAAGAGCTGGGAGCCGTCGAATTTGTCCAGGCCGTCCACCTTGAGCGTGCGCGGCTCGAAGGCGCCCACGCCCGCCGCAATGAATACGGTGCGGGTGAGAAAGCGCGTGCCCCGCGAGGTCTGCAGCGCAAAGCGGCCGTCGTCCTGCTTTTGGACCTGCGTGACGGTCTGGCCCAGATGGAAGGTCGCCCCAAAGGGCTCAATCTGCTTGAGCAGCGCGTCGGTCAGTTCCTGGCCGGTGCACACGGGGATGGCCGGGATGTCATAGATGGGCTTGTCGGGGTAAAGCTCCACCGGCTGGCCGCCTGGGTAGGCCAGCGAATCGATCACATGGGCCTTGATTTCCAGCAGGCCCAGCTCAAACACCTGGAACAGGCCCACCGGGCCCGCGCCAATGATGACCGCGTCGGTCTCGATCGGGCCGTCATGGATGGCGGCGGTGCTGATCACTTCCTGGCCGGGCTGGAGGTTCATGGGTTCTCAGCGCAGCAGCTCGGGCAGCTTGCCGGCCTTGTCTTTCCAGTCGTCGGCGTCGGGCAGGGGCTCCTTGCGCTTGGTGATGCTCTTCCAGCCGGGCAGCTTGGCCAGGTCGGCATTCAGCTGGATGAAGGCGATCTGGTCGGACGGCACGTCTTCCTCGGCATAGATGGCGTTGACCGGGCATTCCGGAATGCACACGGCGCAGTCAATGCATTCGTCCGGGTCGATCGTGAGGAAGTTGGGGCCTTCGCGGAAACAATCCACGGGGCAGACATCCACGCAGTCGGTGTATTTGCAGCGGATACAGGCTTCGGTGACAACGTGAGTCATTGGGATTTTTCGTGTGATCGGTACAAACCCTTGATTTTATTGGGTTTCCGTCTATGCGGCTGCCATCGTAGCCACGTGGGTCAAAGGGTCGATTGATGCGGGTCAACGGATTAGCGCGGCGGCCGAGGTTTTGTGGGTGGCGGTGTCCACCAGCACCAGGGCGCCCAGCACGCGCGAGCGGGCATAGGGCAGGGCCGCCAGCGGCTCCTGCAAGGCCAGCTCCACATGGCCAATGGCGTTGGGCGGTAACTGGGAGGCGTCTTCCTCGGCCAGTGTGTTCACGTCCAGCCGGTGCACGACGCGGCGCACCTTGGCCTTGACCCAGCGGTGGCCATGCAGCGCCCAGTACACACGCCCGGCGACGAGCGGCTCGTCGTCCATCCATGCAACGGTGGCCTGGATGTCGCGCAGGGGCGTCACTGCCGCTTCGCCCTGTTCGCCGGCATCGGCCAGCAACCAGTCGCCGCGCGATACGTCCACCTCGCGGTCCAGCACGATGCCGGCGCTGTGGCCGGCCAGCACGGGGCGCGGCTCGCGCACATGGTCCAGCACCTGGGCCACGTGCGCGGTCTGCCCGCCGGGCATGACCTTCACGGCCTGGCCGGGCTGCACGCCGCCGGTGGCCACACGGCCCCAGAACACGCGGCGGCCCTGCGAGGTGTCCGACGACGAGGAAAATTTCTCCACCCACTGCACCGGGAACGCAAAGGCCTCGGTCGTATCGGCGGGCGTGGCGGGCAATTGCTCCAGCAGCGCCAGCAGGGTGGGGCCGTGGTAGCCGGCCCAGCCAGGCTCTGCGTCCACCACGTTGAAGCCCTTGAGGGCTGAAACCGGCACGATGGCGCGCACGGCAATGCCGGCGGCGGCGGCAAAGGCCTGCAGCGCGGCGCTGATGTGCCCGAAGGCCAATGCCGGGTCGGCCACGGCGTCCAGCTTGTTCACCGTGAACACGATGGACGGCACGCGCAGCAGGTTGACCAGCAGCGAATGGCGCCGGGTTTGCGGCAGCAGCTCCAGCCGAGGGTTCTGCCAGTCCAGCTTGGTGGCGTCCACCAGCACCACGGCGGCGTCGGCGCTGGACGCCGCCGTGACCATGTTGCGCGTGTACTGCTCATGGCCCGGCGTGTCGCCGATGATGAACTTGCGTACTGGCGTGGCGAAATAGCGGTAGGCCACGTCAATGGTGATGCCCTGCTCGCGCTCGGCGCTCAGGCCGTCCGTCAGCAGCGCCAGGTCGGTCTCACCCGCGCGTTGCACGCCAGCCAGCTGGTCCTGCAGGACGGATTTGCTGTCCACCAGCAGGCGGCCAATCAGCGTGCTCTTGCCGTCGTCCACCGACCCGCAGGTGATGAAGCGCAGGGCCGTGCTGGTGTCAGTGCTCAGGTGTTCCATGTGTGCGGCGCCCATCAGAAGTACCCATCTTTCTTGCGCTTCTCCATTGAAGCATCTGAGGTTTTGTCGTCCATGCGGGTGGCGCCGCGCTCGCTCACGTCGGCGGCCAGGGTTTCAATCACGACCTCGGCGGCGGACGCCGCGGGGCTGTCCACCGGGCAGGTGCAGGTGATGTCGCCCACGGTGCGAAAGCGCACGGTGCGCGTCTGCACGGTTTCACCCTCGCGCGGCGGCGTCAGCTCCGTCACCGGGACCAGCAGGCCCTTGCGTTCCACCACCTGGCGCTGGTGCGCGTAGTAAATGGATGGCAGCGCGACGTGCTCGCGCTCGATGTACTGCCACACGTCCAGTTCGGTCCAGTTGGAAATCGGGAACACGCGAAAGTGCTCACCCGGCTGCAGCCGCGTGTTGAACAATGTCCACAGCTCGGGCCGCTGGGCCTTGGGCTGCCATTGGCCAAAGCTGTCGCGGTGGCTGAAGATGCGCTCCTTGGCGCGGGCCTTCTCCTCGTCGCGGCGGGCACCGCCGATCAGCGCGTCAAAGCGGAATTCATCAATCGCCTCCAGCAGCGTCACCGACTGGTGCACGTTGCGGCTTTCACCGGGGTGCGCCAGGCGCACGGTGCCGCGCTTCATGGAATCTTCCACGCTGCGCACGATCAGCTCGGCGCCCAGCTCCTTCGCGCGGAAGTCGCGGAAATCCGTGACCTCCTGGAAATTGTGGCCCGTGTCGATCATCAGCAGCGGGTAGGGGATGCGGCCTTTGCCAAAGGCCTTTTCGGCGCACTTGAGCAGCACCAGCGAATCCTTGCCGCCGGAGAACAGCAGCGTGGGCCGCTCGAACGTGGCGGCCACTTCGCGCAGGATGAAGATGGTTTCTTCTTCCAGCGCGTCCAGGTGGCGGTTGCTCAGGTGCGTGAGCAGCTGGGGTTCGGTGCGGGCGTTCATGCGGCCACCTTTTCTTGCGGTTCGTTGTTCTTCACGTGCAGGCCGCATTCCTTGGCCGCTCCACCTTCCATATCCGCCTCCCACCACCAGCGCCCGGCGCGGAAGTCCTCGCCCAGGCTGATGGCACGGGTGCACGGCGCGCAGCCGATGCTGGGGAAGAACTCGTCGTGCAGCGGGTTGTAGTCCACGCCGTTGGTGCTGATGTAGTGCCACACGTCACCCCAGGTCCAGGCTGCGAGCGGGTTGAGCTTGACCCGCCCGGTCTTGCCTTCGTCGCTGGTGTCGATCAGCGGCACGTCGGCGCGGGCTTGAGATTGCTCCTTGCGCAGGCCGGTGATCCAGGCGCGCTGGCCGGCCAGCGCGCGCTCCAGCGGCTCCATCTTGCGGATGTGGCAGCAGGCCTTGCGCAGCTCAATGCTCTTGTACATCGCGTCCTTGCCTTCGCGGCCCACGAACTGGATGACGGTTTCATTGACCGGCTGGTACACCTGCACCGGCGCGCGCGAGGTGGCGCGGGTGCGCTCCAGCAGCGCCAGCGTCTGCGGGTGCAGCATGCCGGTTTCCAGCACGAAAACGGGGATGTCCAGTTCGAGGCTGTTGATCAGGTGGGTGATCACCACGTCCTCGGCGCCCAGGCTGGACGCCTGCTTGACCGGCGCATAGGCGGCAGCGGCGCGGCGCAGCAGGGCCCTGGTTTCGGCCAGCTTCAGGTCGAAATCTGCCGATGGCCGGGCGTTCAGTTCAATCGCATTGCCCATGTTCACGCCACCTTCGCAAAATGGGGCGCGGTATGGACCGCATCGCCCTGGTAGAACGCCGGGTAGTGCCGCAGCAGCTGCTCGCCCAGCACCGCGTCCTGGTCCTCACGCAGCACGGCGCTGGAAAAGCCCGAGCGCTGCATCTGTGCCAGCTGGTCCACCAGCACGTCGCCGGTGGCGCGGATGTCGCCGGCAAAGCCAAGGCGGCGGCGCAGCAGGAAAGCCTGGCTGTACGCCCGGCCGTCGGTGAATTTGGGAAACTGCAACTCGATGCAGTCCACGCCGTCCAGCAGCAGCTCCAGCGGGCTGGCGTCATTGGCCAGCGTGATCACCTTGCCGGCGGTGCCGGCCTGTTCAGCGGATTTGATCAGTTTCATGGTGCGGTCCTCAGGCGGCTTGCAGGTTGGCAAAGCGCGCGGCATTGGCGGCGGCCTTGAACGGCTCCATCCCCACGCGGCGCAGCGTGTCGATGAAGGTCTCTGCCTTGTCGCCGCGGGTCTCGCGGTGCTCGCGGTAGGTGTCCAGTACGGCCTCGATCACCTCGGGCACCTCGGCGGCACTGAACGACGGGCCCACGACCTTGCCGGGCACGGGCTCGCCGCTCAGGGCTGAACCGTCGGAGCCGCCCAGCGTGATCTGGTACCACTCCTTGCCGTCCTTGTCCACGCCCAGGATGCCGATGTGGCCGCTGTGGTGGTGACCGCAGCTGTTGATGCAGCCGCTGATGTGCAGGTCGATCTCGCCCAGGTCATGCAGTTCGTCCAGGTCCTGGTAACGCGCGGTAATGGCTTCGGCCAGCGGCAGCGAGCGTGCATTGGCCAGCGAGCAGAAATCACCGCCCGGGCAGGCGATCATGTCGGTCAGAAGCCGGATGTTGGGGCGGGCAAAGCCGGCCTTGCGCGCGGCGCGCCACAGCTCGGGCAGGGCGTCGCAGCGCACCCAGGGCAAGAGCAGGTTCTGGTCGTGCGTGACGCGGGCCTCGCCGGCGCTGAACAGGTCGGCCAGCTCGGCGGCTTTGTCCAACTGGTCGGCCGTGGCATCGCCGGGGGCCTGGCCCAGGCGCTTGAACGACAGCGTGACCGCGCGCAGGTCGGGGTTCTTGTGCGGGGCCACGTTCTGGTGCAGCCAGCGGCCGAATTCCACGTCGTCCTCGGCGGCTGCGCGCAGGATGTGGGCGATCTTGGCGTCAGCCGTCTTGCGGTCACATTGCAGCGCGGGCGGCACAAACGACGCGCTCACGCGGTTCAGTTCGGCCTGGCTGATGGTGTGGGGGGCGCCATCGTGATCAAGGATGCTGCGGTACTCGGCTTCCACCTCGTCGATGTAGCGCTGGCCTTCGGCCTTGACCAGGATCTTGATGCGCGCCTTGTACTTGTTGTCGCGCCGGCCCCAGCGGTTGTACACGCGGACCACGGCTTCCAGGTAGTTCAGGATCTGGTGCCAGGGCAAAAACTCGCGGATGGTCGTGGCAATGACCGGCGTGCGGCCCATGCCGCCGCCAACGAGGACGCGAAAACCCACCTCTCCATCGCTGGATCGGATGACATGCAGACCCACGTCGTGCCAGGCGACCGCGGCGCGGTCTTCGATGGCGCCCGTGATGGCGATCTTGAACTTGCGCGGCAGGAAGGCGAATTCAGGGTGCAGCGTGCTCCACTGGCGCAGGATCTCGGCAAACGGCCGGGGGTCGGCGATTTCGTCAATGGCAATGCCGGCGCGCTCGTCGCTGGTGATGTTGCGGATGCAGTTGCCGCTGGTCTGGATGCCGTGCATGTTCACGCTGGCCAGCAGGTCCATCACGTCGGCGCTCCTGCTCAGCGGAATCCAGTTGAACTGCACGTTCTGGCGGGTGGTGAAGTGGCCGTAGCCCGTGGTCAGCTTCGAGTGCGCCGAGCCGCCGCCGGGCAGGGCGACGGGGCCCAGCGCGTCCTGCGTGGCACGTGCCTGGGCAAAGAGTTCATCGGATGGCTGGTCGTATTCGCGGGCAATTTTGGCCAGCACGCGCAGCTGGGCGCTGGAGATCTCGCCATACGGCACGGCAATGCGCAGCATGGGGGCGTAGCGCTGCACATACCAGCCGTTTTGCAGGCGCAGCGGCAGGAATTCCTCGTTGCTGAGCGTGCCGCCCAGGTGGCGGCCCAGCTGTTCACGGTATTGCGCGGCGCGCAGCTTGATGAAGTTCTTGTCGAAATCGGTGTATTGGTACATCGTGGGGTCTCCTTCAGATGGAGATCAACTTGGCGCCGGCGTAGGCCAGCAGGACGGAAAGCAATGAGCGGATGACCCGGTCAGGCGTGCGCGCCACCAGGCGCGAGCCCAGCCAGATGCCGGGCAGCGAGCCCGCCAGCAGCAGGCCCAGCAGTTGCCAGTCCACCGAGCCGATGGACGCATGGCCCAGGCCGGCCACCAGCGTCAGCGGCACGGCGTAGGCGATGTCGGCAGCCACGATGCGCGGCAGCGGCAGCGCGGGGTAAAGCAGCATGAGCGCCGTCACGCCAATGGCGCCCGCACCCACGGAGGTGAGCGACACCAGCGTGCCGATGGCTGCGCCAAACAGCACCGGCAGCGCCCGGTGGCGCGGGCGGGCCGCCAGCGCCAGCTGGGCCGCGTCGATGTGGCGGGGCGTGGCCTTGCCCTTGACGGCCTTGTACAGCGTGGCCGCGGCGGTGAGCAGCAGGGCTGCGCCCAGTGTGGTGGTCATGATGTGCTGCACGGCCGGATCGGCCGGGCCCACGCGGTGCAGCACGTAAATGGTGGCCAGCGCGGCCGGAATGCTGCCCAGCGACAGCAGGCCCACCACCGGCCAGTCGATCAGGCGGGCCCGTGCCAGCGCCAGCGAGCCCCCACCCTTGGTGAAGGCGGCAAACAGGAGGTCGGTGCCGATGGCCATGTACGGCTTGATGCCGAAGCCGAAGATCAGGATGGGCGTCATCAGCGAGCCGCCGCCCACGCCGGTGAGCCCGACGATCACGCCAACAAAAAACCCCGCAAGGACAAACGCCGCTTCATGCATGGGCGCGACTGTACGCAGCGCGCATATGAATCCCAACGATTTTTTCGTTCACGCTTTATGCAGATAAGCTTATGCGCCAGTGCTGGCGCGGGGTTGCGGGCATTTGTGGCGGTGGGTCGGATAAGGGCCGGTTGGCTGCAACCATAATCAGCACCAGACAAACAGGGCCTGCGGGGCGGGCGGTGAGAGGGGCGAGGCGCGACATGGCTGAACAGGTATTCGTGAAGGTGATGGGGTTTGACGACACAGAGCGCCATGCGCTCAACACCTTGTTTCGCCTGTCTGAAGCCGGCCCGGTGCATTACCTGCTGTGGGCGCCCGAGGCGCCGTCAGCGCCGCGGCTGGCCCTGGTGGATGGCGACAGCTACGAGGCGCAGTTGGCCCTGGGCCTGCAGCAGGACGCCGCGACCCAGCTCATCTGGGTCGGCGACAACCCGCCGCCGGGTGCCTTGCGGACCTTCAGCCGCCCGCTGCACTGGCCCCATGTGGTGCAGGCGATGGACAGCCTGTTCGGCATCCTGCCAGATATGGACCTGGACCTGGGCCTTGACGTGGTGACGTCCGAAGAGGCATGGCCTGACACGGCGCCGCCGGGCGGCCAGCCCGAGGCCCCGGCCCCGCGCGTGCTGGTCATCAACCCCAGCCTGGAAGAGCGCCTGTACCTGCGCGCGCGGCTGGCGCTGGCGCAGCTGACAGACGTGGACGAGGCCGTGACCGGCGCCGAAGGCCTGGCCTGCGTGAGCAAGGCGCACTACCAGCTGGTCATTGCCGACGCGGCGTTGGCCGATGTGGCGTGGGTGCTGCGTGAACTGCGCGGCGCCCAGCCGCCCATTCCACATCTTGTGTTTTGCGCCCCGCCCCTCTTGTGGCGTCTGCGCGCGCGGCTGCACGGTGCCGTCGCCTGGGTCAAACCCTACGACCCTGCGCAGCTGCACGCCTTGCTTCAGCGCGTGTAGCGCTGCGCGGCCAGGGCCGCCGCCAACTGCGGGGCAAGCGGTGCGGGCTCGCCAGATGCCCGCGCGGCCAGCAGCTCGCCGCACAGCACCGCCAGCGTCAGCCCGCGCGAGCCCATGCCGGTGCTGGCCCACAGGCCCGGCGCCGCGGCTTCATCCACCGGCCCCACGGCCGGCAGCCGGTCGGGCAGCGTGGCACGCACACCGGCCCAGCCGCGCACCGCCGGGCTACCCGCGGCGCCGCTGAACTGTGGCGCCAGTTCACGCGCCGCCGCCGGCAGCAGCAGCTGCAGCCGCGCCAGGTTGGCGGCGTGGTCGTCCGGGCGCACCTGGGTGTCGGTGCTGGCGCGCTCAAAGGTGGATCCGACGAACCAGGCCGCGGCGCCTTCATGCGCAATGCCCGCCACCAGGCTGCCGTGGCCGTTCACGGGAAAGGGCGGCAGCCGCGCGTCGCCACAGCGGCCCCAGGCGATCTGGCCGCGCAGCGGCTGCAGCGGCAGGCGCGCACCCAGCAGCGCCGCGCTGTGCGGCCCGGCGGCCACCACCACCAGCGGCGCCTCGGCCAGGCACTGGCCGGCGGCATCCTGCACCAGCCAGCCGGCGCCATCCTGCAACTGCCAGCCGGCGCCATCCTGCAACTGCCAGCCGGCGCCATCCTGCAACTGCCAGCCGGCGCCATGGCGCACCACGGCTGCCACGGCACAGTGGCCGCGCCATTCAATGCCCGGCTGGGTCAGCAGCGCCCGCACCAGCCGCGCCGGCTTGAGCCAGCCGGCCTGCGCGTGCCACAGCGCGGGCGCATCGGCGGCCAGCCCGGCGGCTGCGCGTTCGGCGGGCGTGGCGGGGCGCGAGCTGGTGTCGTGCGCAGGCAGGCGCCTTGCGCCTTTCACGCCGTGCTCCAGCACGCCGCTGGCGTTCCAGTCCTGGCCCTGCACCAGCAGGGCGCGGGCCTGTTGCAGCGTGGCCTGCACACCGGCGCGCGTCAGGCGCGACAGGATCGCGTCGTCTGGCGAGACATGCGGGGCAAACAGGCCCACGGGCAGGCCCGATGCACCGGCGGCGGGCTGCGCCGCGGCGTCCAGCACCTGCACCTGCCAGCCGCGCCGCGCCAGGCTGGCCGCCACGCTGGCGCCCGCGATGCCGCCGCCGATGACCGCGCAGCGGCGGGCCGTCATGGGTGCTTCAAAGCGGGTGGAAATCAGGGATTGGTGGGCGGCACGTAGCCCTGGGCCACGTCGGCGCCGGCGCCAAAGAAATGGTTTTCCATCTGGCGCTTGAGGTATTCACGCGCGCGCTGGTCAGCCAGGTTCAGGCGGTTTTCATTGACCAGCATGGTCTGCTGCTTGAGCCACTGGGCCCAGGCTTCCTTGCTCACGTTCTCCCAGATGCGCTTGCCCAGCTCACCGGGGTAGGGGGGAAAGTCCATGCCTTCGGCCTCGCGGCCGAGCTTGACGCAATTGACGGTACGGGCCATGGGGTGCCTTTGGGTGTTTAGGATGTTTTTGAAATTAACAACTGAAATCTTATTGGTTCCAGTTTTGAAGAGCGGCTTCCAGAATCGGCTCCTGTTCACATTTCCATGCACTGAGAGACCGTTATGAGCCTTCGCCGCGACTTTATCAAGATTCCCCTGGCCGCAGCCGCTGCAGCCGCTTTGGCCCTGCCGGGCGTGACCGCATTCGCCCAGGCCAGCGCGCCGGTGACGCTGCTCAATGTGTCCTATGACCCGACGCGCGAGCTGTACGTCGAATACAACCAGGCCTTTGTCAAACACTGGAAGGCCAGGACCGGCCAGGACGTGACCATCAAGCAAAGCCACGGCGGCTCGGGCCGCCAGGCGCGCTCGGTGATTGACGGGCTCGACGCCGACGTGGTGACGCTGGCGCTGGCTGGCGACATCGACGCCATCCACACCAACGGCGGCTGGTTGCCCAAGGACTGGCAAAAGCGCCTGCCGCTGGCCTCGTCGCCCTACACCTCCACCATCGTGCTGGTGGTGCGCCAGGGCAACCCCAAGGGCATCAAGGACTGGGACGACCTGATCAAGCCCGGCATCAACGTCATCACGCCCAACCCCAAGACCTCGGGCGGCGCGCGCTGGAATTACCTGGCGGCCTGGGAATTTGCCAAGCGCAAGTACGGCGGTGATGCGAAAGCCAAGGAGTTTGTGCAGAAACTCTACGCCAACGTGTCGATTCTGGACACCGGCGCCCGGGGCTCGTCGGTGACCTTCGCCCAGCGCAACCAGGGTGACGTATTCATCAGCTGGGAGAACGAGGCCTACCTGCTGGAAAAGGAGTTCGGCAGCAAGGTTGACTTTGTCTATCCGTCGCTGTCGGTCCTCGCGCAGCCGCCGGTCACCGTGGTAGACAAGAATGTGGACAAGAAAGGCGCCCGCACGGTGGCGGAGGAGTACCTGAAGTACCTGTACAGCGAAGAAGCCCAGGACATCATTGGCAAGCACTTCTACCGCCCGACCAGCGCCAAGGCACAGGCCAAGTACGCCTGGCAGTTGCCCAAGCTGAACCTGTTCACCATCGACGAGGCATTCGGTGGCTGGGCCAAGGCCGACAAGGACCACTTTGCCGATGGCGGCAGCTTCGACCAGATCTACACGAAGAAATAGAACCACCGGTCTGTCATTGCGGGCTTGACCCGCAATCCATGTTGGCACGCCACGATGGATGCCGGATCAAGTCCGGCATGACAGGTTTCACTTCGCCCGAAAAACCCCTCATCACCATGTCCGTTCTGCTTGTTGCTGGTAGTCCTTCGGAGCGGTCACGCTCGGCGGCGTTGCTGGATTCCGTGCACCAGCGGCTGCAACAGCGCGGCGTGTACGTCGAGCGGCTGCAGATCCGGGACCTGCCCCCGCAGGCCCTGCTGCTGGCTGACACGGCCCACCACAGCATTGCGCGCGCGATTGACCAGGTGCACCGGGCCGCCGCCATCGTGGTGGCCACGCCGGTGTACAAGGCGGCCTACAGCGGCGTGCTGAAAGTGTTCCTGGACCTGCTGCCGCAGACCGCGCTGAAGGCCAAGCTGGTGCTGCCGCTGGCCACCGGCGGCAGCCCGCACCACATGCTGGCGCTGGACTATGCGCTGCGCCCCGTGCTGCAGTCGCTGGCTGCGCGCCATATCCTGCCGGGCATTTATGCGACCGATGCCCAGGTGGCGCTGACGCCCGAAGGTGCCTACACCGTGGGCCCCGACATCACGGCGCGGCTGGACGAAGCCGTGGCCACTTTGTTCAACGAAGGCCTGCACAGTGGCCACCGGGCGCCGGCCACGGCTGGCTTCGAGCCCGTGCCGTTCTCGCGCGTGCGATGTAGCGTCTGACACCCCGTTGCGGTCAATCTTCGCCCCTGTGCCTGGGGCGAGCCGCCGCATTCCCGTGTTTCCCGGTCAAACCGCCCGTGCGGGCGGCAGAGCATACCTGCGCCCGCCACCCATGAAAAAAGGACAGTTCCATGAGTCAAATCACCACTGACAGCGCCGAAGCCGCTGTTCCCTCCCTGCGCTGGCTGCTGGCCTTGCGCAACCTGGCCATCGCCCTTGTCGTGCTCCTGGCTGCGCTGCTGGTCACGAGTTTCCTGCTGCTGCCCGTGGCGCAAGCGCAGGCCAGGGCCGAGCTTCGCATCGGGTATCAGAAGTCGGCCAGCCTGTTCGTGCTGCAAAAGGCGCAAGGGTCGCTGGAAAAGCGCCTGGCCCCGCTGGGCTTTGGCGTGAAGTGGGTGGAATTCCCCGCCGGCCCGCAACTGCTGGAGGGCCTGAACGTTGGATCGGTGGATGTGGGCTACGTGGGCGAAGCGCCGCCCATCTTTGCCCAGGCCGCTGGCGCCAGGTTCGTTTACTTCGGCCACGACCCGGCCGCGCCGCAGGCCGAGGCCATCCTGGTGGCGAAGGATTCGCCGCTCCAATCCGTGGCCGCGCTGAAGGGCAAAAAGGTGGCCTTGAACAAGGGCAGCAACGTGCATTACCTGCTGGTGCGCCTGCTGGAAAAGAACGGCTTGAAGCTGTCGGACGTGCAGCCCGTGTACCTGGCCCCGGCCGACGCCCGCGCCGCGTTTGAAAGCAAGGCCGTGGACGCCTGGGTCATCTGGGACCCGTTCCAGGCGTCGGCTGAAAAGACCATCGGCGCCCGCGTGCTGGCCGATGGCAAGGGCGTGGTCAACAACTACCAGTACTACCTGGGTGAGCGCGGCTTCGTGGGCAAGAACCCCAAGGTGATCGAGGCGCTGTTTGAAGACTCGGTGGAGCGCGGCCGCTGGCTCAAGGCCAACCTGCGCCAGGCGGCAGAAATCATCGCGCCGCTGCAGGGCCTGCCGCTGGACGTGGTGGAGCTGAGCCTGCGCCGCTACGAATTCAACGTGCGGCCGCTGACCGATGCCGTGGTGGCCGACCAGCAAAAGATCGCCGACACCTTCCATGAACTCAAGCTGATTCCCAAGGCTGTCTCCGTCAAGGAAGCCGCCTGGAACCCGGCGCAGTAAGGAGCCCATCCATGTCAAACCCCATCACCTCGCCGATCCGCCGCAACTTCCTGCGCCTGCTGGCCACCACCGCCGCACTGTGGGCCGCTGGCAGCCGCGCCCAGGCGCCGGACAGCGCACCTGCGCAACTGCGCATCGGTTACCAGAAGTCGGCCGCCAACCTGGTCGTCATCAAGCAATCGGGCTGGCTCGAAAAGCGCCTGCCCCACACCAAAGTGGCCTGGGTTGAATTCCCGGCCGGCCCGCAGCTGCTGGAGGCCCTGTCCGTTGGCAGCCTGGAATTCGGCCTGACCGGCGATTCGCCGCCCGTGTTCGCGCAGGCCGCGGGCAAGGACCTGCTGTACGTGGGCGCGGAGCCGCCCAAGCCCGACAGCTCGGCCATCCTGGTGCTCCAGGATTCACCGCTGAAACGGCTGGCCGACCTGAAAGGGCGGCGCGTTGCCCTGCAAAAAGGCTCCAGCGCGCATTACCTGCTGGTGCAGGCGGTGGCAAAGGCCGGCCTGAAGTGGGACGACATCCAGCCCATCTACCTGGCCCCGGCCGATGCACGCGCCGCGTTTGAGCGCAAGGCGGTGGATGCCTGGGCCATCTGGGACCCGTTCTATGCCGCGACCGAGCTGGCCATCAAGCCGCGCGTGCTGACCACCGGGCGCGAGCTGTCCAGCAACAACTCGTTCTACCTGGCGTCGCGCCCGTTCGCCACGCAGCACCCCCAGGCGCTCAACGCGCTGTTTGAGGAACTGACGCGCGCCGACCAGCTGGTGCAGGAGCGCCGGGGCGAGGCGATCAAGCTCATCGCCGGCTTCAGCGGGCTGGACGCGGGCGTGGTCAGCCTGTTCCTGCAGCGCCGCCCGCGCTCGCCCGTGGGGCCGCTGAATGCGCAGACCGTGGCCGACCAGCAACGCGTGGCCGATGCGTTCCACAAGCTGGGCCTGATCCCCAAGCCCGTGCGCGTTTCCGACATCGTGTGGCGGCCTGAAGGCCTGTCGCTCGCAGCAAAGTAAAGGAAGGCCATGCAAGTTTTCTGGTTCATCCCCACCCACGGAGACAGCCGCTACCTGGGCACCAGCGAGGGCGCCCGCGAGGTCAACCATGACTACCTGAAGCAGATTGCCCAGGCGGCCGACAACCTGGGCTACGAGGGGGTGCTGATCCCCACCGGGCGCTCGTGCGAAGACCCTTGGGTCGTTGCGGCGTCGCTGCTGCCGGTGACGAAACGGCTCAAGTTCCTGGTGGCCGTGCGCCCCGGCCTGCACCAGCCGTCGCTCGCCGCCCGCATGGCCGCCACGTTCGACCGCCTGTCGGGCGGGCGCCTGCTGATCAACCTGGTGACCGGCGGCGACCAGACCGAGCTGGAAGGCGACGGCGTATTCCAGGACCATGCGTCGCGTTATGAGCAGTCGGCGGAGTTCATCCGCATCTGGCGCGAAATCATCGCCAGAAGCCACGATGGCCAAAGCTTGGACTACGACGGCAAGCATCTGAGCGTCAAGGGCGCCAGGTTGTTGTTCCCGCCATTGCAAAAGCCGTATCCGCCGGTGTACTTCGGCGGGTCATCGGCGCCGGCGCACGAATTGGCGGCCGAGCAGGTGGATACCTACCTGACCTGGGGTGAGCCGCCAGCCGACGTGGCCCAAAAAGTGGCCGACGTGCGTGAACGTGCCGCAAAGCATGGCCGCACGGTGAAGTTCGGCATCCGCCTGCACGTGATCGTGCGCGAGACGGAACAGGCGGCCTGGCAGGCGGCCGACGACCTGATCAGCCGGCTGGACGACGACACGGTGATCCGTGCACAGAGCGCGTTCCAGAAAATGGATTCAGAAGGACAGCGGCGCATGGCTGCGCTGCATGGGGGAGGGAAGAAGCGCAGCCGCGCAGACCTGGAGATCAGCCCCAACCTGTGGGCCGGCGTGGGCCTGGTGCGCGGTGGCGCGGGCACGGCCCTGGTGGGCAGCCCGCAGCAGGTGGCGCAGCGCATTGAGGAATACGCCGCGCTGGGGCTGGACACCTTCGTGCTGTCGGGCTATCCGCACCTGGAAGAGGCCTATCGCTTTGCCGAGCTGGTGTTTCCCTTGCTGCCGCGGCGCCTGCGTTCAGACCTGCAGGGCAGCCTGCCGGGGCAAAAGCTGAATGGCCCGTTTGGCGAGGTGGTGGCCAACAACTATGCGCCGCGCGCGTCGCAAAGCTGACCATGAGCACACACATACCCGAATTGCAGACGAGTGCAGGCGCTACGAACGAGGCGTGGATCCCGGATCAAGTCCGGGATGACAAGCCCCGCAGCTCTGTCATGGCGGGCTTGACCCGCCATCCATGGCTGCGCGCCGCAGTGCAGCGCGGATTGCCTTGGCTGCTCCCCATCAGCCTGATCGCAGCCTGGCAGCTCGCTTCGGCATTCGGCCTGCTGTCCACCCGCGTGCTGCCCGCCCCTCACGAGGTGGTCAAGGCCGCCTGGACGCTGGCGGCATCCGGCGAGCTGTGGACCCATGTGAAGGTCAGCGCCAGCCGCGCGCTGGCCGGCCTGGCCATTGGCGGCGGGCTGGGCCTGGTGCTGGGGCTGCTGACCGGCTCGCTGCGGCTGGCCGAGACGCTTTTGGATTCCACGTTCCAGATGCTGCGTAACATCCCGGCGCTGGCGCTGATCCCGCTGGTGATCCTGTGGTTCGGCATTGATGAATCGGCCAAGCTGTTCCTCATCAGCGTGAGCGTGTTCTTCCCGATTTACCTGAACACCTTCCACGGCATCCGCAATGTGGACCCAGGGCTGATCGAGATGGGGCGCACCTACGGCCTGAGCCGCTGGCAGCTGTACCGCCAGGTCATCCTGCCCGGCGCGCTGTCGTCCATCCTGGTGGGGTTGCGCTTTTCGCTCGGGCTGATGTGGGTCATCCTGATCGTGGCCGAGACCATCTCGGCGCAGGCCGGCATTGGCTACCTGACCATGAATGCCCGTGAATTCCTGCAGACCGACGTGGTGCTGGTGGGCATCCTGCTGTATGCGTTGCTGGGCAAGCTGGCCGACGTGTTCGCGCGCGGCCTGGAACGGTACTGGCTCCGGTGGCACCCCGGCTACCACAGGAGCGCAGCATGAGTGGCGTTCGTCTTGAACTGCGGGGCCTGTCCAAGAACTACGGCGTGCGCGAGGTGCTGCGCCACAACGACCTGGTGATCGAGCCGGGTGAGTTTGTGGCCATAGTGGGCCGCAGCGGCTGCGGCAAGAGCACCTTGCTGCGCCTGGTGGCGGGGTTGGAGCCTGTGACGCGCGGCCGCCTGCTGGCCGGCGGGCAGGACATCACCGGCCTGCGGGACGACACCCGCATCATGTTCCAGGACGCGCGCCTGCTGCCGTGGAAGCGCGTGCTGGACAACGTGACGCTGGGCCTGCCCAGGGCACATCAGGCGCGCGCGGGGGAGGTGCTGGCCAGCGTGGGCCTGGGCGACCGCGGCGGCGACTGGCCCGCGCGGCTGTCGGGCGGCCAGCGCCAGCGCGTATCACTCGCGCGTGCGCTGGTGCATAACCCGCGCCTGCTGCTGCTGGACGAGCCGCTGGGCGCGCTGGACGCGCTGACGCGCATCGAGATGCACCGCCTGATCGAGGGCCTGTGGCAGCAAAGCGGCTTTACCGCGCTGCTGGTCACGCACGACGTGCAGGAGGCCGTGGCCCTGGCCGACCGCGTGATCCTGATCGAGGACGGACGCATTGCATTGGACGAGCGCATTTCACTGGCCCGTCCGCGCAGCCATGGCGACGCCGGCTTTGCCGCGCTGGAAAAGCGCATCCTGGACCGCGTGCTGCAAAAGCCCGACGCCCACACCACGCCCGACCCGCATTGGCCCGCCACGCCGGCGCATGGCCTGCGCTGGGCCATCTGATTCCTTTTCACTTTTCAACCTGGAGAACCTCATGTCCATTCAAGCCATCAACGTACGCAACCAGTTCAAGGGCAAGGTGCGCGAAATCGTCCGCGGTGACGTCGTGTCCGAAGTCGATGTCGAAACCCCCTGGGGCATCGTCACGTCCGTCATCACGACCCGGTCGGTGGACGACTTGCAGCTGGGCGTTGGCTCGGATGTGGTGGCGCTGGTGAAATCCACCGAAGTGTCCATCGCCAAGCTTTGAGGGAGAGCTGAAAAGTCGCCTGCTTCTGTCGATTTGCGGCGCCGTTGTTCGTCGTGCAAGGCCGGACGCTCACAATCCGGCAAACCCAACCCGACAGGAGTAGCGCGATGAAGAGCAAGAACACCATCTGCATCTGGTACGAGGGCGGCGCGCTGGACGCCGCCCGTTTCTATGCAAAAACCTTCCCTGACAGCCGCGTGGGCCCGGTCTTCCATGCACCGGGCGATTACCCCGACGGCAAGCAGGGCGACGTGCTGACGGTGGAATTCACCGTGGCGGGCATCCCCTGCATCGGGCTGAACGGCGGGCCGCAGTTCAGGCAGACCGAGGCGTTTTCATTCCAGATCGCCACCGACGACCAGGCTGAGACCGACCGCCTGTGGAACGCCATCGTGGACAACGGCGGCCAGACCAGCGCCTGCGGCTGGTGCAAGGACCGCTGGGGCGTGTCCTGGCAGATCACCCCACGCGCGTTGACCGACGGCATTGCCGACCCCAACCCGGCGGTGGCCAAACGCGTGTTCGACGCGATGATGACCATGACCAGGATCGACATCGCGGCGATTGAGGCGGCGCGGCGGGGCTGACGCCACCACGCCAAAAAAACCGCCGCACAGGTGCGGCGGTGAAAAAGCCGGGGGAGGAGACGAAGGAGACACCCCGGCCCTGGAGAGACTTGTTCAGCGGGACCGCACTCGTAGGCGGGGGCTTGGCCCGTGAACCCGTTTGACCTGTGAATCCATGCTAGGGCGCTTTGGAATGCGTTGCCACAGACCAAAGTCGCGCTGCAGCCCGCTCTCATGCCTCGATATGAAAGTCCGCATGCTGCTCGGTGCGCGCAGCCATCTGTATATGGCGGCTGTGTGATACCGCATCTAGGATGAAGCCATTCAGACTGTTGGTGCGACACATGAGCAAACGATTTTTCGAACTGTGTCATGAGCTTGGCTATCTGGCCGGACAAGCCCCGGCGCAGTTGCAGGGCGATGGCGATGGCGATGGACCGTGGTCCGCCCACATGACGATGTACGGGGTCGGGGTCGAGCTGGTCTGCGAGGCTGAGGCAGCAGAACGCCTGTACAGCCGCGTCCACTTTGGCCCGATGCCACCGAAGGACGAAGAAGCCCAATGGGGCGATCTGCTGGAAGCCAACTTCCTGCTGCTCGATCCGTCGGGCGCGGTTTTCAGCCGCGACCCGCAGACCCATGACGTTGTTCTGCAGCAGTCTTGGCCGGCTGACACGCAGCCGCAGGTGCTGCTGCGCGTGCTCGAGACACAGTGCGAGGCCGCGGGCAATTGGCGCGCCGGTAACCTGATTGCTGCTTACTTGCCTGCGCAGCAACAGCGGATGGCGCTGGCCGCGATACCCAAGCCCGTGGCAGGGCAGAGCCCGTCCACCGCATTTGCCGGGCTGTGCGAGCGGTTCAGCACCGCGCTGGGCCTACCGGGACTGGCCGTACAGAGCCTGCCGTCGGGGGTGTCATCGTTTCTGCTGGAGGCTCGTGGTGTCCAGGTGCAGGTCAGCCACATGGCGCCCATGCCGGCATGGTTGCACCTGCATGCGGACATAGGGGCTGCGCACACGTTCCATCCGCGCGCCGCCGCGGAACTGGCCGAGGCGAATGCCTGGATGCTCAACCTGAACAGCGGCGCGGTGATCTGCAGGCGACCGATCACGCGCGACTACGTGCTGCGAACCTGCATGGCGCTGGATACGCACATGCCACCGTTGCAATTGCTCGCGGGCATCCGTACCCAAGCCGGAGCTGTTCTGTCCATTCGCGAGAACCTGGCGGCGGCGTTCGCCAGTGCTGTTTGAAAGGATGCCTGACGTGGTTCAATCCAGACAGACCCCGACATCACCCGGCGTGACGGCGCCCTTTGTCGCCGATACCAAGCGGCCACGCCCGACACCCGCGACGGGCTGGAGCATCACCGGCGCCGCGCTGCAGTTCGCGACCAGGGCGGCTTTGGCCCAGGGCGCGGCTTTCGTCATTCAAGGAGGGGTCCGCATGGCGATGCAGGAGGCCTATCACGCCAGTCACTCCTCCGGCGATACGTCTGGGGATCTTTATGCGGACTTCGCTTTTCTCGGGCTGGCAACGTTCGGCACGTTTCTTTTCGACCAGACCTGCATTCACAAGGCGGTATCAAGTGTCTATGAATGGGTGGCGACCAAGCTCAACGGCGGGGACGTGCCAGCGCAACCCTTGGGTACCGTCAGTCGGCACCTTGTAAGCCTGCTGCCTACCGCATTGTCCGTGGCGGTGGTGGTGCGCGAGTCGTACGGAGACAATTCCGATCAGCCCATGCTGCTGGCCTATGACCTCGCCGGCATGATGCTCGGCTGGCGCTTGGGTCGTCTGACACGCGACACCATCCAGCAAGGAACAAACGGCTGGATGCCCAAGCTGAAGATCGTGGATATGAAAACGGGCCAAGAACTCGTCGGGCAACAAAAAAAGACCTTTGACGACACCCGCCTGGGCTGGCAGATGACGATGTACACCGCCACCATCTTCATCAATGCGTATGTGACCGTTCCCGAAGGTCTGCGCGGCATTCTGGGAGAGGCTTCCGACGAACGCTCGTTTGATAGGATCACCAGGCTGTGTGCCATGACTGCGCCAGCCATTGGCAGCATGTTGGTGGAAGCCGCGGACGAGGTTTACAGCATTGTTTCGCAGAGGGTGGTTGCGCCCCGTCAGGGCGCAGTGCTGGAGATCAGCCACGACGCCAAGACCCCGGCGGACTGGGGCCAGCTCGCTGTGCGGCATGGTGCCATGCGCGCCCTGATGGGTACATTCGTGACCGATCTGGCACAACTTGTTGCGTCGGCGGATCGCGATATGGACCAATGGAGTGCCTTCGGCACGGCCATCGGTTCGGTGGCTGCGTCCATCATGGACATCCGCGCGAAGTCGGTGGGTGTAACCACGAAATTCAGAAAGGCCGCGCGCGAGTTCGACACAATTGTCAAGAATCTTGCGCGCTGCGTGGACGAGATTCGCCAACTGGACGGGCATCCGGCCTTCACGACAAAACAGCGCAAGCAGATGAAATCCGAAATCCGCAATGTGGCTCATGCGTTCTCAAAAGCCGGCTGGGGCGCCATGACGACGGACCGTGTAGCGCGCATGTCCCCGAGAGAGCTGGGGATCGTGGAGCGCGCGATGGAAACAGAAGAACAGTTTGAAAGCTTTGCCGAGAGGAACGCTTTTTTTCTGGAATACAACGAGACGGAACAGTTGCTGTTGCGGGATCGCAAATGGACGCCCCTTCAATCGATTGGCGAGCGAAAGGAGTCCACGCCGCACGTCAAGGAGGACAAGTATCCCGTGCCAAGTGACGAAGAGAATCAAACACCGTCGCCAGTCAAGGCCGAATTCATGTCGCCGGGGGGGGCTGTGGAGCCGGAAGTGGGAAGTGAAGTTGGCGACAAAGAAGTAGTCCATGTTCACCCAACGCCCACCAAGAGACCGCAAGATACCAAAGTGCCGGGCACGACAAGCATGCCGCCCGGGCCTGTACCCAGAGAGTCAATTAGCATGGAGCGGACCGCCGCCGCTCACGCAAGGCCGCGTGTGCTGTCGAGCGTCAGCGATCCGATAAGCGAATTGCAGTTCACCCCACGCATGTTGATGCCATCACAGAAGGTCAATCTTGCGTTTGCGGATGGTCTTGTCCTGACCGGCGAAATCGTGGCGCTAGACGGTTTGCACATGAACGTGCGATTGCCAGGGAACGGCGAAACCAGCGGCCTTGAAGTTCTCGAAACGGCACGGGATGGGTCAGTGACCATCCGGCTGGCGCTTCCTTGACATCTCACACAGGCCCCGCCGGTTGCGATGGGTGCGTTGTCGCCACGGTGTATTCCAGGTGGACGGCTGCTACTGCGCGCCCGGCGCACGCGGCGTCGGGCGCGCCGCCACCGGCGGCGCAATCGGCGCCTGCCCCGGCCACCCCACCACCCGAGGGCGGATCAGGAACATGCGCTCGCGCTTTTGCACGGTGCGTGTGCGCGTGGAGAACAGCATGCCCACGCCGGGGATGTCACCCAGCACGGGTACCTGGTCCCTGGATGCCAGGTCGTTGGTGGACACATAGCCCGCGATCAGCAGCGCGTCGCCGCTATCCACCGTGGCCTCGGTGCTGATGTTGGTACGGCCCACCGTGGGCAACGAGTCCACCTGGCGCGCGCTGATGCGGCCGTCCTCGATGTCGATCTTCAGCTGCACCAGCAGCTTGCCGTTCACGTCCACCACATGAGGTGTCACGCGCAGCGTGGTGCCGGCGGTCACCGGCGTCACGTTGGCCACCCGCTCGCCCTGGCTGCGGATGTAGAACGTCTCCGACAGGTCAAGCAGCGCCGCCATGTTGTCGGACGTGAGCACCGAAGGGCGGCTCATGATTTCCGCATCGCCCCTGGTCTCCAGCGCGCGCAGCTGGGCCATGAGGAAGTTGCCCGCCCGGGCTGAATTGCTGGCCGCGGTCAGCTCCGTCTGGCGGCCCAGCTCGAAGTTCACGCGGCCAATGCGTCCGGACCAGCTCACGCCCAGTTCACTGGCGCTGTCGGTGCTGATGTCCACGATCATGGCCTCGATTTCCACCTGCGCGGTGGGCACGTCCAGCTGGTCGATCAACTGCTGGTACCTGCGCTGGCACCTGCTCGTCAACGGGTTGGCGCTGCCGTCGGACGGCGGCGCCTACACCTACTGCGAGCTGGGCTACGGCCAGGGCGTGTCGGCCAACCTGCATGCCGCGGCCAACCCGCGCGGAGAGTTCTGGGGAACCGACTTCAACCCCGACCATGCGCTGAACGCGCGTTCGCTCGCGCGCCAGTCGGGCGTCAGCGCCCAATGGCTGGACCTGGGCTTCGAGGCCATGCTGGAAACCCCCACGCCGCCTTTTGATTTCATCGTGCTGCACGGCGTCTGGTCCTGGGTGAGCCCGGCGGCGCAGCACGCGCTGGTGGAATTCATGCGCCGCAAGCTCAAGCCCGGCGGCGCGGTCTTCATGAGCTACAACGTGCTGCCCGGCTGGAATGCCGAGAAGCCCCTGCGCGACCTGCTGTACCTGCACACCGAGCAGGCCGGCGCGCCGGGCGCACCGACGCCCGCGCGCATCGCCCAGGCACTGCGGTTCGCGCAGTCGCTGCGCCGCCATGGCAGCGCGTTCTTTACGGAGAACACCCGCGCCAGCCAGGCGCTGGACGACATGCTGCGCCAGGAACCGGGCAGCCTGGCGCATGAATACTTCAACCAGTCGTGGTGCCTGAGCTACTTTGCCGACGTTGCGCAGCAGTTGCAGGCCGCGCGGCTGAACTTTGCCTGCTCGGTCCACCTGTCGGACGTGGCGGGCGAGGTGCGCGACCGGCTGGCTGGCGCGAGCTTCCTGGACGCCAGTCTGGGCACATCGTTGTGTGAGACGGCGGCCGATTTCGTGCTCAACCGGCGCTTTCGGCGCGACGTGTTCACCCGCGGCTCGCTGCGGCTGACGCCCGCACAGCGCCTGGCCGCGCTGGACGAGGTGAAGTTGGTGCTGGCCCGTCCTGTGGCCGATGTGCCCATGTTCCTGTCCACGCCTTACGGCAAGATGGCGCTGGACGAGTCGCGCCTGCGTCCGCTGCTGGAACAACTGGCAGCCGCCACCCAGCCGCTGACCCTGGCCGCGCTGCGTGCTGACACAGCAGAGACGGGCTGGGCGGTGGACGACCTGGTGCTGAACCTGTCGCGCCTGATTGCGCGCCGCGACATTTGCCCGGTGTTTGAAGACGACGTGCAGCGCGTGCGCGATAGCCGTGCCCCGGCCTTCAACGAAGCCATCGCCCAGCGCTCGCTGGCCGACGGCACGTTGCGTTGCCTGGCGTCGCCGGTTTCGGGCAATGGCATCGACACCAGCGCCATCGAGCGGCTGTTCTGGCTGGCCTGGCAGGGCGGGGCGCGCAGCGCAGCCGAACTGGGCCGTGCCGTCACGGCCCAGGGCGCAAGCGCCCAGGCGCAGGAAGAACACGAGCAGCACGCCGCGCATTTCCTGGGCAGCACCGTGCCCGTCTGGCAGCGGCTGGGCCTGCTGGGCAACCGCGGTGTGCAAAAGCCATGCAAGCAAGTAAGGAGCCGCCGTGACCGTGATTGATAAAGGACCTGTGAGCGCGGCGACGCTGCCGCGCGCGCCTCAGCGCGGTGCCGTCTGGCTGGAGCCCCCCGATTGGCAGCTTGTGACCGTTACGCCCGCCTACGCGCCGCTGCTGGCCCGCCTGCACCAGCGCAATGGCGACCACTTCAGGCTGGCCATGTCGCTGGAGCCGGGCATGACCGAGCCGGCATTCTGGGAGCAGGTGCTGGCGGACCAGCAGCGCGCCGTTCAGGACGGTACGGGCGTTTTTCTGTTGGGCTTTCTCAAGTCGAGCCCGCAGCCCGAAGTGGGCTGCGTGATCAGCTTCTCGGGCATCGTGCACGACGAGTTTGACTGTTGCTGGCTGGGCTACCGCATGGACCGCGCGCTGCAGGGCCGCGGCCTGATGCATGCCGCGCTGGCACCCGCCATCGCGGCCATGTTCGAGCGACACCGGCTGCACCGCATCCTGGCGTCGCACCAGCCCGACAACCTGCGCAGCGCCGCCGTGCTGCGCCGCCTGGGTTTTGGCATTGAGGGCTATTCGCGCGACTTCATGAAGGTCAACGGCGAGTGGAAGGACAACGTGTTGCTGTCGCTGATTGCACCGGGGAATTGAACATGGAAGTTGCAAAGCAGATCCCCGATTCGTACACACGGTTCATGCAGCCCGTGCAGCCGCCCGCTGGCGCCGCACCCGCGGGCGCGCCTGCAGAGGTGGCGGATGTCCGGCAGCTGGCATGCGACATCACCCAGCTCACGGGCGACGAGCGGGATCTCGCCATCGACATGCTGGTCAATCTGGCTGCGGGGAACAGCCCGCAAGGCAAGGATGCCCAGGCCGCCTTGCGACAGCTTCATGCCGACCCCAACGAATTTGCCGGTGCGAACCTGCTCAACGATCACGGCAAACAGGACCTGCGTTCCTGCCTGAAAGCCGCCGCGCACAGCATGTGTGAGCTGGTGCTCAGCGCCAATGCGTTGCCCCGTGCGGGCGGCGATCAACCCTTGTCCGCCACGGTTGCCTACCTGGGCGGGCGGTGTGGACCACCCGCCGGCGCACCGTTGACGCAGGACCAGGCGCAGGCCTACCTGGAGCGCCAGATCAGCCAGGGGGGCTCGTCGCTGGACAGCGGCGACAAGTTGCTGGCGCCGGGGCGGTATGCCAATGAACGTGAGCTCACAGGCGCCGCCAGGACCCTGTCAACGCTGCCGCTGTACCCGCATCCGCTGAACATGAACATCACCGGACGCACGGACGACGTCGTCAAGGCCATGTTCACCGAACCCCTGAGGGAACTCGTGGCGACGGTACATGCCAGTGGGGGGCCAGCCTGCCAGGCCGCGTGGATACACACCGGTGACAGCAGCTACCCGCACTGGATGCCGCTGGTCATCCGGAAAGACAATGCGGGCGGCATGCATTGCCACGTGATGGATACCCATGCGAGCGCACCCAGCAGCAAACGCATCCAGGACGAACTCCTGGCGCGGCTGGCGGCCGCTGGTATTGAAGAACGCCAGGTCACATTCCACAGCGCCGAGATGCAGACCCACGCCCCGAACGCCTGTGGCCCATTGGGGCATGGCATTCTGAAAGCGCTGGACAGGGAACTGCGTGACTCCGGCGACAAGGCAGGGGGCGCGGATGTGGCGGGTTGCATCGACAGCCACATGCAGCAATGGTGCAACCTGCCCCCGGCTGACCAGGAGGCAGCCGCCCTGTCGGCGCGCGCTGAACTGCTGGAGTGCTGGCAAGCACACGGGGCCGCGCCAGCCCCTGAGCGCCCCGTCGTTGCGGAACCTTTGCCCGAACCGGTATCCGCCGGGCCTTCAGAGGTCCAGTGGTTTGCGGGGCAAATCGGGTTGTCCCGCAGTGCCAACAGGGTGGACAAGGACACCGGCAAGATTTCGCCGACCTACACGTCGGGTCTGGATGATCTTTCCGGCTTCGCCAATGCCCTCGCCGGCGTCACGGACAAGGCGGCCAAGCCCACCGCCAGACTGCTGGCCGGCGTGCAGATGGGGGACCGGCTACGCAAGTTGCCTGACGCCATGCGCCCGCTGGCCCAGGCGCTGGAAACCTTGCAACGGACGACCGCTGAGCTGGAGAAGTCACCGTTGCTGACAGGCGACCCCAAGGCGTTGAAGCTGGACGGGCTCAGAAACAGGCTGGGTGTCACCGCCCTGGCAGCGCAGTTGCCCACGCGGATCACGATGACGCTGGCAGCGGCTTTGGCGCTGGCGGACAAGGTTCAGGACGGAAGCGGAAAGACCCCGGGCCACGTCCAGCAGTTCGGCAAGGCATTGGACGAAGTCAACTACGCAGCCAGGCAGATCAATGTGCTGGAAGACGCCATGAAGGAGCTGGTTGACATCGCCAGACTGACTCCGGCGTTGCGTTCAGATGCGCAAAAGCTGCATGCCGCGCTCGGGGCATTGCGTAGCGCGCTGATCGACCCGCATGGGATCGCGCAGCAACTGGACGGTTTCGTGAAGGCTGGCACGGCTGATCCATTGCAGGCGGCGGCCGGCCTTTGCGCCGTGCTGGGGCCCCGCAAGCCCGCAGTCTTGCCCGTGTAGCGCACCGCCGGGCAGCCGGGCAGCCGGGGTGTTTGCGCCGTCAGGCGGTGGCGCGCCAGCCTTCACCGTGGCGCAGGCCTGACTCCACGGGCAGCCGCGTGGACAGGTCGCCCAGCGGCGCCGGCAAGCTGACCTGCGCGGGCAGGGTTTCCGCACAATCCACGCCCAGGCGGCGGATCGCCACCACGGCCTGGGTGCGGTTGACCACCCCCAGCAGCCGGAAGATGGCCGTCAGGTGGGTCTTGACGGTGATTTCCGCCAGGCCCAGGCGCATGCCGATTTCCTTGTTCGGGTGGCCGTTCATCAGCAGCGTGGCGATTTCCTGCTGGCGCGGCGTCAGGCCGCGGCCCGGCTCCGTGCTCACGGCGAGTTGCCCGGTCGGCCGTATCCATTTGGGGCTGGCCGCCGGCTGCAGGGTACCGTTCAGCGCCTGCTCCACCGTGGATTGCAGTACTTCGCGGGATACGCCCTTGGACACCACTGTGCCTGCGCCGGCGCGCATGGCGGATGCAATTTCCTGGCGGTGTTCGGACGCGGACACGACCACCAGGGTCGCGCTGCAAGCCTGGCGAAACAGCGTGATCGCGTCCACGCCCGATGCCCCGGGAAGGCCCAGGTCCAGCAGCACGAGATCCACGGGTTGTTCACGGACCTTGTGCAGGCCCTCTTCGGCGGTGGCGGCGCAGATCACGCGGCGCCCGCCGGGCTCTTCAACCAGGCGGGTCATGGCATCACGGAACATCGGGTGGTCGTCTACCACCAGCACGGTCTTGTTCATCATGGCTCCTAAAGGGGTTTGCTACAGATCGGAATGCGCCAGCGGCAGGTCGATGGCGAACATCGAGCCGCGCCCGGGGGCTGAACGCACCACGACCGGCGCGCGCAGCGCGCGCGCCAGCCGCTCGACGATGGCCAGGCCCAGGCCAAAGCCGTCATGCTGGCCGGGCCGCTGTGGTGTCAGCTTGCAAAACGGGCTGAACACCGCCTGCTGCTGCGCCAGCGGTATGCCGCAGCCGTTGTCGTAAACAGCCAGGCGCAGCGTACTGCCGCGCACGCGGCAGGCCACCAGCACGCGCCCGCCGTGTGCGTGGCGCAACGCATTGCTGGTGAAATTCATGAGGATGCGTTCGACCATGACCGGATCGCTGTGTACCAGGTAGCCGCCCGTGCGTACCCGCAACTGCACGTTGCGCGCCCGTGCCAGTGGCGCGAACGTCTGCTCGGTGCGTTCCAGCACCCGGTCGAGGCTGAAGACGCTGGTGTTAGGCTGGTGCGAACCTGATTCCAGCGCCGACAGGCCCAGCAGGTTGTGGAACATGTCGTGCAAGTCCGTGGCGCAGGCTCGTGCATCGTCCAGCGCGCGGCGCGCCGTGGGCGGCAGAGGCTGCTGCGACAGGTCGGCCAGGTTGAGTGCCAGCGCGTGCACGGGCTGGCGCAGGTCATGGCTGGCTTCAGCCAGGGCGCGTAGCTGTTGCTGGCATGTGCGTTGCGCGGCCTGGTGGGCATGCCGCACGCCAGCCATGAAGAACAGTGCGCCCAGCGTTGCCTGCCAGAGCAGGGCGTTGCCGTTCAGGCCGGCCAGGTTCCAGAGCGTCCAGAGGGCCAATGCGCCGGCCGCCAGGGCGGCCGGCTTGCGCCAGGGCTGCGCGTCTGCCCGCCAGGGTGCTACGCGTAACGGTTGAGGCAGCTGCTGTGCAAACCAGGTTGTCATGGTGCCCGCCTTGTGAGCTGTGCGGGCTGCCTCATGCTCAAGGTCTTGTTACCCGCAAATTGCTCCCTGCGGTAAATAGTGACCTAAAGTAATCATTAATTCAAGTTGTATAGCGTTCAAGTACTCATATTTGGCGTGAGACTTGTCACATTCGCGACTCTTTGGCCGGTCAGGCAGCGGCCTGAGCCTGGGCTTCATTGGCTGGCAAGCCCGCCACGGCCAGGATCTGCGCATCCGCCGCGGCCAGTGCCTGGGCGCGGGGCGCGTCGCCCATGGCCACGCCTTCGGCGCGCACAAAGCGCACGTCAGTGATGCCCAGGAAGCCGAACACCGTTTTCAGGTAGCTTTCCTGGTGCTCCATGGCGTTGCCGGCGTCGCTGGTGGAATACACACCGCCGCGGGTCGATGCCACGATGACCGTTTTGCCGCCAGCCAGGCCGACGGCGCCCTTGTCGGTGTATTTGAAGGTGCGGCCGGCCTGGGCGATGCGGTCAATCCAGGCCTTGAGCTGGCTGGGGACCGAGAAGTTGTACAGCGGCGCACCGACCACGATGACGTCGGCCGCCAGGAACTGGCTGACCAGCGCTTCGGAGACCGCATTTTCCCGGCGTTGTCCATCGCTCAGATCCTGCGTGCCGGGCGGCAGGCGAAAGCCCAGCGACTGGGCTGACAGGTGGCTGGGTGCGTCTGTGGCCAGGTCCAGGTAGTCCACCACGGTGCCAGGATGGGCAGCGCGCCACTGCGCGGTGATGCTTTGTGTGAGCTGGCGCGATACCGACGCGGTGCCCAGGATGCTCGAATCAATGTGCAGCAATTTCATGATGTTTTCCGGTAGGTTGCCGCAGGCTGCGGCGATGAATAGATTGTAAAGATGGGTCGATTGATTGATAAGACTGAAAAAACGCGATAGATTGTTCTGAATATGGGTCGAATGTGACTCGAATGTGGAGTGCCTGTGCAAGACCTGAACGACATGCTGTACTTCGCCGAGGTGGTGGACCGGGGTGGTTTTGCGGCCGCGGGGCGTGCGCTGGGCATCCCCAAATCACGGCTGTCGCGCCGCGTGGCCGAACTGGAAGCCCGCCTGGGTGTACGGCTGATGCAGCGCACCACGCGCAAGCTGTCGCTGACCGAGGCCGGCGAGCGTTACCACCGCCATTGCGCAGCCATGCGCGATGAGGCGGCGGCCGCCGCCGAAGCCGTGGCCCAGGTGCAGGCCGAGCCCCGCGGCACCATCCGCGTGGCCTGCCCGGTCACGCTGGCGCAGACCACCGTGGGCCCGGTGCTGCCGGTGTTTCTGGCGCGCTACCCCCAGGTGCGCGTGGACATGCGGGTGAGCAACCGGGTGGTGGATCTGGTGGAGGAGGGCGTGGACGTGGCGCTGCGCGTGCGCACCACGCTGGACGACAGCGGCAGCCTGGTGGTCAAGAACCTGGGCCTCACCCGCACCCTGCTGGTGGCCAGCCCGTCGCAACTGGCCCGCCAGGGCCGCCCGCGCACGGTGGACGACCTGGAAAAACTCGACACCGTGGCGATGTCGGCCGTGGACGGGCGTGCCACCTGGGAGCTGGTGGGCCCGGGCGGGGCGGTGCATTCGTTTACCCACCAGCCGCGCTACGTGGCGGATGACCTGCTCACGCTGAAGCTGGCGGTGGTGCGGGGCGCGGGCATCTGCGCGTTGCCCGACTACATGTGCCGCGACGAGGTGACCGACCGCCGGCTGGTGGAGGTGCTGCCCGGCTGGGCGCCGCGCCAGGGCGTGCTGCATGCGGTGTTTCCGTCACGCCGCGGCATGGCCCCTGCCGTGCGCCGCTTTCTGGACTTTCTGGGTGAACGCGCCACGGTGGAGGGGCTGGCCGCGCCGCGGCGTGATCGGGCATAAGCAAACAACCCATAAGCAAACAGCCATATATTCGTTTGGGTTTTAAGGGTTGCTCCCCACAATGCTTTTCAGGCATTAAAGGAGTGACTCATGGCCACCTTCATCATCGTGCCGGGCTGGCGCGATTCCGGCCCGGGCCATTGGCAAAGCCTGTGGGCTGAGCGGCTGGCCGGCGCGCGCCGCGTGGTGCAGGACGACTGGATCAGCCCCACGCGTGACGCCTGGGTGGACTCGCTGGCGCGTCAGATCAGCCAGGCGCCAGGCCCGGTTGTGATCGCCGCCCACAGCCTGGGCTGCATCGCCACGGCGCACCTGCCGCCCGACGCCGCCCGGCGCATCCAGGGCGCGCTGCTGGTGGCCCCGGCCGATCCCGAGCGCCGGGCCGTGCTGACTGACTTTGCCCCGGTGCCGTTTGCGCGGCTGCCCTACCGCAGCATCGTCGTGGGCAGCAGCAACGACCCGTATTGCCCGGTGCGCCTGGCTGGCGCCTATGCGCGCGCCTGGGGCAGTGAATTTGTGCGCCTGCAAGGGGCAGGGCACATCAACGTTGAATCCGGCCATGGCGAATGGCCGCTGGGGCTGGCGCTTTTGCAGTCGCTGGCGGACGCCCCGGTTCCTTTCATCCCGCAACCTCTGGAAACCGCATGAAAACCCGACTCAAGACCCTGATGGCCACCATCGCCGTCGCCGCCAGCGGCATCGCCGCCTCACAGACGCTGCTGAACTCGTCGTACGACGTATCGCGCGAGTTCTACAAGGACTACAACGCCGCATTTGTTGCGCATTACAGGAAGACCACGGGCAAGGACGTGAAGGTGGACCAGTCGCATGGCGGCTCCAGCGCGCAGGCGCGCGCCGTGGGCGACGGGCTGGACGCCGATGTGGTCACGTTCAACACCACGACGGACATCGACTTCCTGGCGGGCCGCGGCGTGGTGGCGCCGGACTGGGCCAAACGGTTCCCCAACGGCGCATCGCCCACCACGTCCACCATGCTGTTCCTGGTGCGCAACGGCAACCCCAAGGGCATCAAGGACTGGGACGACCTGGTCAAGCCCGGCGTGAGCGTGGTGGTGGTCAACCCCAAGACCGGTGGCAATGGCCGCATGGCCTACCTGGCCGCCTGGGCCTATGTGCGCAAGACAGGCGGCACCGACGCCCAGGCCGCCGAGTTCGTGGCCAGGCTGTTCAGGAACGTGCCGGTGCTGGCGCGCGGCGGCCGCGATGCCACGTCGGTCTTCCTGCAGCGCAACATTGGCGACGTGCTGGTCACCTTCGAGTCGGAGGTGCTGTCGGTGGACCGTGAGTTCGGCGCTGGCAAGGTGGACGCCATCCACCCGTCGGTCAGCATCATTGCCGAGAACCCGGTGGCGGTGGTGGAGCGCACCACGGCCAAAAAGGGCACGGGTGAGCTGGCCAAGGCCTACCTGGACTACCTGTATTCCGACGAGGCGCAGGAGATCGCGGCCAGGCACGCGCTGCGCCCACGCTCGACCGCCGTGCTGAAGAAGCACGCCAGCACCTTCAAACCGCTGACGCTGGTGCCGGTGTCGGAGTACTTCGGCTCGTTGGCCGAAGCACAGAAAGTGCACTTCAACGACGGCGGCCAGTTCGACAAAATTTATACCGTCAAATGACCTCCGCGACCTTGAATGCGCCGCTGCCGGCGGCGGGGGCGCCCGCGCGCCGCAGCAGCCGGCGCGTGCTGCCCGGCTTTCACATCACGCTGGGCTTCACGCTGTTTTACCTGTGCCTGATCGTGCTGATCCCGCTGTCGGCGCTGGTCTTCAAGACGCTCACGCTGAGCTGGGAGCAGATCTGGGCTGCCGTGAGTTCGCCGCGCGTGGTGGCGTCGTACCGGCTCACGTTTGGCGCGTCGCTCATTGCAGCGCTGGTGAACCTCGTGTCCGGGCTGCTGGTGGCCTGGGTGCTGGTGCGCTATGAATTCCCTGGCAAGAAGATCGTGGACGCGCTGGTGGACCTGCCGTTTGCGCTGCCCACGGCCGTGGCCGGCATTTCGCTCACGGCGCTGCTGGCGGGCAATGGCTGGATCGGCCAGCTGTTTGAGCCGTACGGCATCAAGCTGGCCTACAACCCCAACGGCGTGGTGATTGCGCTGATCTTCATCGGCCTGCCATTTGTGGTGCGCACGGTGCAGCCGGTGCTGGAGGATGTGGAGAAAGAGCTGGAAGAAGCCGCGCTGTGCCTGGGCGCGACGCGGCTGCAGACGTTCCTGCGGGTGATCTTCCCGGCCATCCTGCCTGCGCTTCTGACCGGCTTCGCACTCGCTTTTGCCAGGGCCATCGGTGAATACGGCTCGGTGATCTTCATCGCCGGCAACATGCCCATGGTGTCCGAGATCACGCCGCTGATCATCATCAGCAAGCTGGAGCAGTACGACTATGCGGGCGCCACCGCCGTGGCGGTGGTGATGCTGCTGATCTCGTTTGCCATGCTGTTCGTCATCAACGCGCTGCAGGCATGGCAAAGAAAATGAAAACACCCCCGAAGCGGCTGCCGCCGCCTCCCCCTCAAGGGGGCAACGCCAGCGGCCCGGCAAAGCCGGTTCCGCGGCGTTCCCGACCTTTGTCCCCGATATCCGAAACACCGTGGGTGCGGCGCACGCTGATTGGCGTGGCGCTGGTGTTCATGCTGCTGTTCCTGGTGCTGCCGCTGGCGGCCGTGTTTGCCGAGGCGCTGCGCAAGGGGGCAGGGGCCTACTGGGAAGCCCTGCGCGAGCCCGATGCCTGGTCGGCCATCCGGCTGACGCTAATTACCGCAGCCATCGCCGTGCCGCTGAACCTGGTGTTTGGCATTGCGGCGGCCTGGGCCATTGCCAAGTATGAATTCCGTGGCAAGGCCTTCCTGACCACGCTGGTGGACCTGCCGTTTTCGGTGTCACCCGTGGTGGCAGGCCTGATCTATGTGCTGGTGTTTGGCGCGCAGGGCTGGTTTGGGCCGTGGCTGGCGGCGCACGACATCAAGATCGTGTTCGCCGTGCCCGGCATCATCCTTGCGACCATCTTCGTCACTTTCCCGTTCATTGCGCGCGAGCTGATCCCGTTGATGCAGGCGCAGGGCAGCGACGAAGAGCAGGCTGCCATCGTGCTGGGCGCCACCGGCTGGCAGACCTTCTGGCGCGTGACGCTGCCCAACATCAAGTGGGGCCTGGTGTACGGCGTGATCCTGTGCAACGCGCGGGCCATGGGCGAGTTTGGCGCGGTGTCGGTCGTCTCAGGCCACATCCGCGGGCAGACCAACACCATGCCGCTGCATGTGGAGGTGCTCTACAACGAGTACCAGTCCGTGGCCGCGTTTGCCGTGGCGTCGCTGCTGACGCTGCTGGCCCTTGTCACCCTTGCCATCAAATCCATCGCACAACACCATGAGCATTGAAATCCGCAATATCAGCAAGCAGTTTGGCGAATTCCGCGCCTTGCGCGACGTGTCGCTGGACATCGAATCGGGCGAGCTGGTCGCGCTGCTGGGCCCGTCGGGCTGCGGCAAGACAACCCTGCTGCGCATCATTGCCGGCCTGGAGACGCCCGACCAGGGCAGCATTGCCGTCAGCGGCGAGGACGCCACCACCAAGCATGTGCGCGAGCGTCAGGTGGGCTTCGTGTTCCAGCACTACGCCCTGTTCCGGCACATGACGGTGTTTGAAAACGTGGCCTTTGGCCTGCGCGTCAAGCCGCGCGGCCAGCGCCCGCCTGAAACGCAGATTCAGCAGAAGGTGCACGACCTGCTCAAGCTCGTGCAGCTGGACTGGCTGGCCGACCGCTTCCCGGCGCAGCTGTCGGGCGGCCAGCGCCAGCGTATCGCGCTGGCCCGCGCCCTGGCGGTGGAACCCAAGGTGCTGCTGCTGGACGAACCTTTTGGGGCGCTGGACGCCAAGGTGCGCAAGGAACTGCGCCGCTGGCTGCGCCGCCTGCACGACGAGCTGCACGTGACCAGCATCTTCGTGACACACGACCAGGAAGAAGCGCTGGAGGTGGCCGACCGCGTGGTCGTGATCAACCAGGGGCAAATCGAGCAGGTGGGCACGCCCCAGGACGTGTGGGAACACCCGGCCAGCCCGTTCGTGCACGGCTTTCTGGGCGATGTGAACCTGATCCCAGGTCACGGCTATGTGCGCCCGTATGACCTGGACGTGCAGCGTTATGCTCCCGGCAGCCAGGGCATCGTGGTGCAGCTGGACCGCGCCATCAGCGTGGGCCCGGTGGCCCGGCTGGAACTTATTCCGGTGGAAGACGCCAAACCATCGGACAATGCCCACCGTGACCCGTTGATTGAGGCGCAGATCTCCGCGCAGCAGTTCCGGGACCTGGGGTTGAAAGAGGGTGAAACGCTGGTGGTTACGCCGCGCAAAGCCCGTTTGTTTGAAGAAGAAGGCGCGGCCTGACACGGCTGCGCCGTGTTTGAGGACGCATCTTGCTGAACTGGTTTGATACGCACCCGCGCCGGGTGTTCGCGGCGATTGCAGCCGCCTGTGTGGCCATGTTGGCCTTTGGCCTGTACCTGCAGCACGGGGTGGGGCTGGAACCGTGCCCCATGTGCATCGTGCAGCGTTACGCGCTGATCCTGGTGGGCGTGCTGGCCCTGCTGGCCGCGATCTTCAAGGGCCGGGCGGCGCACCTGGGCCTGGGCGTGCTGGCGCTGCTGATGTCGGGCTTCGGAGCGTTCGTCGCCGCCCGCCAGAGCTTCCTGCAGTGGTACCCGCCAGAGGTGGTGTCCTGCGGGCGCGACTTCTACGGGATGATCGAGACCTTCCCGCTCAAGCGCGCCGTGCCCATGATCTTCAAGGGCAGCGGCGACTGCACCAAGATCGACTGGACCTTCCTGGGCCTGTCGATCGCCAACTGGTCATTCGTTTGTTTTGCGGTGTTCAGTGCGGTGCTGCTGCTTCTGCTGGCGCGCCGGTGGGCTCGCCGGGGCTGAGCCGGCGAATCGGTCCTACACGGAAGGGTGGGACGCAGGACGGTCCGCAGCGGCGCGCTCAGGGGTTTTCGACCAGGCAGGTGACCGTGAACGTCACCGTCGTGCCATACGGAAAATCCGGCAGCCGGATGCCGCCCGACGGGCCGGGGTTCTGCAGGTTGGCGATGGTCACGTTGGCCGGCGGCGGGCAGGCGGCGCCCGGCCCCACGGCGCTCGTGCACGCCACCTGCGTGCAGGCCAGGCCGTCGGTGTCGGCGTCGCGCACGGCGGTGTCGTCGGCATCGGCAAAGCCGGTGTTGGCCACGGTGATGACGTAGCTCGTGGTGGTGCCGGCCACGATGGCCGTGCCCGTGTTGGCCTTGGAGATCGTAAGTACCGTCGCCGCGTTCACCGTGGTGCCGGGCGCGTCGCCCGTGTCGTTGCCGGGCACCGGGTCGGTCACGTTCTGCACCAGCGCCATCGTGGCGGCGTTGGTGGCCGTGCCGTTGAAGGTGTTGAGCACCGGCGCCTGCAGCGTGTAGGTGATGACGCCGGCCGGTGCCAGGGTGACGGTCTGATTGATGTTGCCGGTGCCGCTGGCTGCGTTGCAGGCGGTGTCGATGCTGCTGTTGGCGTCGCCCGCGTTGGTCACCGCGCAGGTCCACGTGGCCGCGGCCGCGTTGAAGATCGCCGGGTTCAGTGTATCGGTCACGGTCGCGCCGCCGCCGATCAGGCCCGGCCCCGCGTTGGTCACCGTGATCGTGTAGCTGATGGTCAGGTTGTCGCCCTGGGTCATGACGGCGGGGCTGGTGCGCGCCTTGGCCACCTGCGCGTCCACGGGGAACGAGCGCGACAGGTCGTTCAGCGTGAAGCCCGTCACCCCGATGCTGGCGGCCGAGCCATTCTGGGTGTTGATCCCCCAGGTGCGGTTGGTGGTGCCTGTGCTGGCAATGAGGCAGGGGTAGGTGTTGATATTGGCGGCGCAGCCGGTGACCGCGTTGGTCACTTCCGTCAGCCCGTTGGGCGTGCCGGTCAGGCCCAGGTTGGTGCCGATGCCGGTGGCCGTGACGGCGCCGTTGTTGGCCACGGTCTGCAGGTCCGTGCCGGCCACGCGGTACAGGCGGTACGCCGAGCTTCCGCGCGTGGCGTTGGCCAGGATGTACAGGTCGCCGTTGTCCACGCAGGTCATGTCCCCGCTGCCTTCCACGCGCACGCTGCTCAGCGTGATGCGGCGCACGCGCTGGCCCGTCAGCGGGTTGATTTCCCAGATGTACAGCGATGCCGAATTGTTGGTGCCCGTGCCGGTGTTGGACGCCGCGTACAGCCGCCCGTCAGGGCAGAAGGTCATGCGGATGATGCTGCCCACCAGGTTGGTGGTGCCCAGGAACTGGTCGGCGCAGGTGGCGGGATTGATGCGGCGCAGGTCCGGGTTGCTGCCCGTGCCACCTTCGATGTAGTAGACCAGCCCGTCCAGCGGACTCACGCCGTTGGCCACGCTGGACAGGCCCAGCGCGCACAGGTTGGTCGCCGCGCCAGTGGCGGGGTTGACAGAGAAGAGCCGGTTGTTGGAGCCCTGCAGGCCCACGCCGTACACCGTCTGGGCCCCCAGGCGGCCGGCAGGCATGGCCAGGAGCAGGGCGCCCAGCAGCAGGGCAAACAGCCAGAGCCGCACGAGACCGGAAGAGGCGAGGCGGGGCGGGAAAGAAAAAGGGTGTTGCAAGGTCATCGGACAGGCAGCGCAGCGGGGCGCCGCCAGATACATATCGTGGCGCGAGGGAGGTCGTAAGCAAGTGTATCTTTTCCCTGTGACCGCGATGCGGCCGCAGGGTTCCCCTGCACATTCAATCCTTTGTCAGGCCAGGCAGGCCGCGCCCATCCCTGCTTCGCCTGAAAAGGATCAGAGCTTCTTGACCAGCACCAGGCTCTTGCGGTCCCAGTTGTATTTGCGCTTGCGGGCGTCGGGCAGCCAGTCCGGGTCCACCTGCACGAAGCCGCGCTTGAGGAACCAGTGCATGGTGCGCGTGGTCAGCACGAAGATGCTGTCCAGCCCCATGGCGCGGGCGCGCTGCTCGATGCGGCGCAGCACCTTTTCACCGTCGCCCTGGCCCTGGCTCTGGGGTGACACCGTCAGGGCCGCCATCTCGGCCGTGCGCGCCTCGGGGTAGGGGTACAGCGCGGCGCAGGCAAAGATCACGCCGTCGTGCTCGATGATGGTGTAGTTGGCCACGTCGCGTTCGATCTCGGTGCGGCTGCGCTTGACCAGCGTGCCGTCGCGCTCGAAAGGCTCGATCAGCTGCAGGATGCCGCCCACGTCGTCGGCGGTGGCCTCGCGCAACTCTTCCAGCTTTTCGTCGATCACCATGGTGCCCACGCCGTCGTGCACGTAAATCTCCAGCAGCAGCGCGCCGTCCAGCGCAAACGGCAGGATGTGGCTGCGCTCCACGCCCGCCTTGCAGGCCTTCACGCAATGCTGCAGGTAAAACGCGGTGTCGGTGGGACGCTGGCCGGGCGCCACCTGGGCCAGCAGCTTCTCGGCGGCGGCCAGCGGCAGCTCGGTGTCAATCGGGTTGTCTTCGCCCTCGGGCTCATCGGGCTTGATGCGGATGCCCGGTATTTCGGTCACGAAGATCAGCTTGTCGGCCTGCAGCGCAATGGCCACGCTGGTGGCGACTTCTTCCATGGTCAGGTTGAAGGCCTCGCCCGTGGGCGAGAAGCCGAACGGCGACAGCAGCACCATGGCGCCAAAGTCCAGCGTGCGGGTGATGCCGCCCACATCCACCTTGCGCACCAGGCCGCTGTGCTGGAAATCCACGCCGTCCAGCACGCCCACCGGCCGTGCGGTGATGAAATTGCCCGAGATGACGCGCACCGTGGAGCCGGCCATGGGCGTGTTGGGCAGGCCCTGGCTGAAGGCGGCCTCGATCTCATAGCGCAGCTGGCCCGCGGCCTCCTGCGCGCAGTCCAGCGCCACCTCGTCCGTGATGCGCATGCCATGGGAATAACGGGCCTCGTGCCCCTTGGCGCGCAGCTGTTCGTTCACCTGCGGCCGAAAGCCGTGCACCAGCACGATGCGCACGCCCATGCTCTGGATGAGGGCCAGGTCCTGTGCCAGGTGGGCCAGCTTGCCGGCGGCGATGGCTTCGCCGCAAATGCCCACCACAAAGGTCTTGCCCCGGTGCGTGTGGATGTAGGGCGCCACGGAGCGGAACCACGGCACGAAGGTGAAGTTGAAGACGGCGGACATCGGCAGGAGTGTAGTGGCGTTTGCCTCGGCCCTGCAGCGCGGCTAGAGTGTGACGTTTGGTTCAGGCGGTACAGGGGATGGAAGCAATCGCGACAGGGTTCTGGGGCAGCTACTTTGGATCGGTGGGGCTGATGCTGGCGGGCTCCGCGTTTGCCTGGGCACGGGGGCTGCGCCGCATCGGCATCAATGCGGCGCTGTCGGCGCTGGCGTCGGCCTTGTTCGTCATTGCCTTCCTGGGCTGGCTGCCCGTGGGTGGCGAGGACACGGCCACGCGCATGCTCGCCCACGTGGCCACCATCACCTCGTCGTTGCTGGCTTACATGCTGCTGTACATGCTGGGCCTGCTGCGCCAGCGCCACGCGGCCCGCAAGGCGGCTGGCGCGCTGGCCTTTGGGGCTTTTGCCGTGCTGGTGGGCGGCTGGATGCTGCCGCCCGGCCAGGCGCTGACCCTGAGCGCTGGCGTGGCCTGCGCGCTGGGCGTGCTGGCGCTGGGCACGGCGGTGCGCAGTGCGCTGCGCGGTGACCGGCTCACCTGGGCGGCGGTGGCCGCGGTGTTCTGCATGCTGGTGGCGCTGGCGGGCCTGAGCTGGACGGCCATCGCTGGTGGAAAGGTGCCCTGGCAACTTCATGCGGTCAGCGCACTGGCCGCCACCGGCTACCTGGCCATCATTGCCGTCGTGCTCTGGGGGCGCTATTCCTACCTCATCGAGCTGCGCCAGGTCATGGCCTATGGTCCTGCGTACGACCCGGTGACGCGCATGCGCTCGCATGCCGAAACCGGCCAGATGGTTGGCGCGGCGTTCTACCGGCATGACGGCGAGCCGCTGGCGGTGGGCGTGGTGGCCGTGGCCATCAGCAACCTGTATGCGCTGGAGAAGCTGCACGGCCGGGCGGCCGTGAACCATGCACTGTTTGTCACGGCGGCGCGGCTGCGCCGATCGGTCAGCGGCGGTGTGGACATGGGCCGCCTGGGCGACGACGGCTTCTTGCTGCTGCTGCGCAACATGCGCAACCCCGAGCGGCTGATCCGCCTGGCGCGCGCCGTGGTGGCCCGGCTGCAGCGGCCGGTGGCCCTGAGCACCAGCCGCGACCCGGCGGCGCTTGAATCGGGCCAGACCTACTGGGAGGCCGACGTGGGTGTGGGCGTGCTGGCCGCGGCCCATCCCAACATCCGCGCGGCCAGCGCCGTGTCCATGGCGCGCGCCATGTCGCGCAGTGCCTGGGCCTACCCCAGCCGCATCGCCTGGTACGACCAGGCGGCGGGGCAGATCGCGGAATTGCCGCCGGATGAAGCCGTCCAGAGCCGATAATCACGGGCTTTGAGCGCCCGAGCCTTGCCTTCCCTGAGCATCACCTTTCCTGAATCCCTGCCCGTCTCGGGCAAGCGTGACGAGATCATGGCCGCCATCGCGGCGCACCAGGTCGTGATCGTCTGCGGTGAGACGGGCTCGGGCAAAACCACGCAGCTGCCCAAGATCGCCCTGGCCATGGGAAGGGGCCGGCTGAATGCGCCCGCCGGCCAGAAGGGTCAGCTCATCGGCCACACCCAGCCAAGACGTATTGCCGCCAGCAGCGTGGCCAAGCGCATCGCCGAGGAACTGGCCACGCCACTGGGCGAGGTGGTGGGCTACAAGGTGCGCTTTCAGGACCGCCTGAGCCGCGACGCTTCGGTCAAGCTCATGACCGACGGCATTTTGCTGGCCGAGACGCAGACCGACCCGCTGCTGAAGGCCTATGACACGCTGATCATCGACGAGGCGCACGAGCGCAGCCTGAACATCGACTTTTTGCTCGGCTACCTGCGCGAGATATTGCCGCGCCGGCTCGACCTGAAGGTGGTGGTGACCTCGGCCACGATAGATGCGGACCGGTTTGCGCAGCACTTTGCTTCGGCCAAGGGGCCGGCGCCCGTGATCATGGTGTCGGGGCGGATGTTCCCGGTGGAGCAGCGCTGGCGACCATTCGAGGAAAGCCGCGACCACGACCTGAATGACGCCATTGCCGATGCCGTGGACGAACTGTGGCAAGGCAACGCGGGTGGGGACATCCTCGTTTTCCTGCCCGGCGAGCGCGAAATCCGCGAAGCCGCCGACCACCTGCGCAAACACCTGTCGCACAGCCCGCTGACGCGCACCGCCGAGGTGCTGCCGCTGTTTGCGCGGTTGAGCCAGGCCGAACAGGACCGGGTGTTTGACAGCCACAGCGGCCGGCGCATCGTGCTGGCCACCAACGTGGCCGAAACCTCGCTCACGGTTCCCGGCATTCGCTATGTGATTGACGCCGGCACGGCGCGCGTGAAGCGCTACAGCTTTCGCAGCAAGGTCGAGCAGCTGCTGGTCGAGCCCGTGAGCCAGGCCGCGGCCAACCAGCGCGCGGGCCGCTGCGGCCGGGTGGCCAACGGCATCTGCATCCGGTTGTATGACGAGAAGGATTTCAACAGCCGGCCGCGCTTTACCGACCCGGAAATCCTGCGCAGCTCGCTGGCCGGCGTGATCCTGCGCATGAAGTCGCTGCACCTGGGCGATGTGGCGCGCTTTCCGTTCATCGAGCCGCCGTCTGGCCGCGCGATTGCCGACGGCTACCAGCTGCTCAATGAGCTGGGCGCGGTGGACGACGCCAATGAGCTCACGCCCATGGGCCAGGAACTGGCCCGCCTGCCGCTGGACCCGCGCGTGGGCCGCATGATCCTGGAGGCGCGCACCCGTGGCGCGCTGGACGAGGTGCTGGTGATTGCCAGTGCCCTGAGCGTGCAGGACGTGCGTGACCGCCCGATGGACGCGCAGCAGCAGGCTGACCAGGCCCATGTGAAGTTTGATGACGAGAAGAGCGAGTTCAGCGGCTACCTGAAGCTGTGGAAGTGGATCAACGATGCCCGAGGAGGGCACGGCAAGGAACACAAGCTCAGCAACCGCCAGTATGAGCAGCTCCTGCGCCAGAACTTCGTCAGCGTGCGCCGCGTGCGCGAATGGCGCGACATCCACACCCAGCTGCACACCGTGGTGGCCGAACACAAGTGGCGGTTGAACACGCAGCCTGCCAGCTACGAGGAACTGCACAAGTCCATGCTGGCCGGCCTGCTGGGCAACATCGGCTGCAAGCTGGAAGAAGAAGACGTCTACCTTGGCGCGCGCGGCATCAAGTTTTACCGCCACCCTGGCGCCCACCTGAGCAAGAAGCCGGGTCGCTGGATTGTGGTGGCCGAGCTGGTGGAAACCACCCGCCTGTTTGGCCGCGGCATCGCCAACATCGACCCGCAGTGGATCGAGCAGGTCGCGGGGCATCTGTTGAAGAAGCAGCTGCTGGACCCACACTGGGAGAAAAAGTCCGCCGAGGTCATGGCGCTGGAGCGCGCCACGCTGTATGGCCTGGTGGTGTACAGCGGCCGGCGCGTCAACTTTGGCCGGGTGGACATGCAGGCCGCGCGCGAGGTGTTCATCCGCGAGGCGCTGGTGGCGGGCCAGTGGGAAACGAAGCTGCCGTTCCTGGCGGCCAACCAGAAGCTGGTGCGCCAGGTGGAAGAACTGGAGCACAAGTCGCGCCGCCAGGACGTGCTGGTGGACGACGAGCTGATCTTTGCCTTTTACGACCAGCAGGTGCCGCCCGATGTGTACAGCGGCACCACCTTCGAGGCCTGGTTCCGCGACGAGGTGCGCCGGCAGCCCGACCTGCTCAAGCTCACGCGTGACGAGCTCATGCGCCATGAGGCCGCCGGCATCACCACGGACGCGTTTCCCAGAACCATCCGCCTGGGCGGGGTGGACTGCGCCGTGGCTTACCTGCACGAGCCGGGCGATGCCCGTGACGGCATGACGGTGACGGTGCCGCTGTTCGTGCTGAACCAGGCCAGCGACGAGCGTGCCGAATGGCTGGTGCCTGGCATGCTCAAGGACAAGGTCCAGGCGCTGCTCAAGAGCTTGCCGCAGCGCCCGCGCTCGCGCTTTGTGCCGTTGCCTGAATCGGCGGCGCGCCTGGCGGCCACGCTGGCACAGCCGCCGGCCTTTGGCACCGGCTCACTGACCGACGCACTGCTGAAGATGGTGCGCGACCAGACCAGCCTGGATGTGAAGCGGGCTGATTTCAAGCTGGACATGCTCAATCCCCACTTGTTCATGAACTTCCGCGTGGTGGACGAGCACGGCCGCCAGCTGGGCATGGGGCGCAACCTGGGTGCGCTGAAGGCTGAGCTGGGCGCCCAGGCGCGCGGGGCGTTCCAGGCGTTGGCGGGGCTGAAGACAAGGCCCTCCCCATCTCTTTCTCCCCCCCCCGCTGGGGGAGGGCAGGGTGGGGGCGGGGCGCCCGCTGTGCAGCCTCATCAATCCCGGCCCGCGAGCCCCCCTCCCAGCCTCCCCCCAGCGGGGGGAGGAGAAAGACACACCGCCTGGACCTTTGGCGAATTGCCCGAGCTCATGGAAATCCGAAAAGGGGGGCAGACGCTGATCGGCTTTCCGGCGTTGGTGGATAGTGGCGACGCCGTCACCATCGAGGTATTCGACGAGCCCGGGGTGGCGGCGGCCAAGCACCGTGCCGGCCTGCGCCGCCTGTTTGCGCTGCAGATCCGCGATGCGCTCAAGTACCTGGAAAAGAACATCCCTGACCTGCAGAAGATGGCGGTTGCCTACATGGCGTTGGGAACCCAGGAGGAATTGCGCGACCAGATCATCGACGTGGCGCTGGACCGCGCGTTTTTACTGGAGCCGCTGCCTCAGGACGAGGCGGCTTTCCGGCGCCGGGTGGACGAGGGCAGGGGCCGGCTGACGCTGATCGCCAATGAAGTAGCACGCCTGGCGGGGCAGATCCTGATTGAGTACGCTGCCGCCGCCCGCAAGCTCAAGGACACCAAGAACCAGCCCGACGCCACCGCCGATGTGGCCCAGCAGCTGCAACGGCTCATGCCCAAACGGTTTGTGGCCGCCACGCCCTGGCCACAGTTGCAGCATTTCGCCCGCTACCTGAAGGCGGTAACGCTGCGCCTGGACAAGCTGCGCGCCGACCCCGCGCGCGACGCCGCCAAACTGGCCGAGCTGCGCCCGCAGGAGCAGCGCTACTGGCGCCTGGTGGCCGAGCGCAAGGGCGTGGTGGACGAGCGCATGCAGGAGTTGCGCTGGCTGCTGGAGGAGCTGCGCGTGAGCTTTTTCGCGCAGGAGCTGCGCACGCCCCAGCCGGTCAGCGTCAAGCGGCTGGACAAGGTTTGGGCGCAACTGGTCACCTGACACGGGCTGACCCGCTGGGCTGAAGCGTACATTTGTGCCAACATTCAGCCCAAGCAGACGAAATCGTTGTTGGGGGTTCATGTGACGGCAGGGATCACATTGGCGGTGTTGGGCGTACCGGACGTGCGGCTGGCTGGCGCGCCTGTTGTGCTGCCCGCCAAATCGCTGGCCCTGGTCGTGTATCTGGCCATCAGTGGCAAGCGGGCGCGGCGCGATCTGCTGGCCGACATGTTCTGGGGCGAGACGGGCGATGACGGCGCCCGCGCCAACCTTCGTCTCGCCTTGACCAAGCTGCGGCAGTCCTTGCCCGGGCTGATCCACGCCGATGCTGACAGCGTGGGGCTTTCGCCCGATGCCGCGCTCGATGTGGACGCGCTGCAGCTGCAGCATACGGTGGACACACTGCTGCAACAGCCCGTGGCGGCGCATGAGGCTGCCATCGCCCGGTACCGCGGCGTGTTCATGCAGGACTTCACATTGCGCGACTGCGCGGGGTTTGAAGACTGGGTCACGGCCGAGCGCCAGCGAATCGACCGCCGCGCCGTGGTGTTGCTGCGCGAGCTGGTGCAGGCCGCACGCCGGCTTGGCAAGGTTGACCGCGAAATTCACCATCTGGGCCTGTGGGCGCAGATCGAGCCCTGGAATGAAGAGGCGCAATTGCCTTTGATCCGGCTGTTGGCCCAAGCCGGGTCCACTGCGGCGGCGCTGGATCGCTTCGAGAGTTGCCGCAGGGCGCTGGCCGAGGAGCTGGGCGCCCGGCCGTCGGTGGCCCTCGCGCTGCTGGCCGAGCAGGTGCGCCGGGGCGAGGTGGGGCCGGTGCAGGCGCCACCGCTGGACGGCGTTGCGCTGGCGCCCGCACCGGATGTGGCTGCGGCCACGCCGGCAGCGCCGGCCCAGGACGCAGCGCCACCGCCTGGCACGCCGCTTTATGGCCGCGACGCAGACTTGCGCCACATCCGCGACCGCGTGGCACAAGGCGAGCGCCTGGTGGTGCTGCTCGGGCCGGCGGGGGTGGGCAAATCGAGCCTGGCGCGCGCGCTGGCGCAGGATCTGGCGGGTACCTACCCCGACGGCCAGGTGGCCTGCAGTTTTGATTTCATGGATGAGGAGATTGACGAGCAGGCCAGTCAGGACCATTTCGTGGGCGTCGTGGGGTCGGCGCTGGGTCTGGACCTGACGCTCACCGCCCAGCCCCTGGCGCTGCTGAAGTCGCACCTGGCCGACCGCCGCATCCTGCTCGGGCTTGATGGGTTCGAGGCCTGCGTCAAGGCGGCGCCCGCCGTGCTGGACGTGGCCCAGGCCGCGCCGCAGTGCCTGCTGCTGGTCACTTCCAGAACCCGTCTGGCGACCACCCACGGCTGGACCTATGAACTGGAAGGCCTGACGGCGCCGCCACAGGCGCACCACCGCGACCCTGGCGTGGAGCTTCTGCTGGCCTGCGCACGCCGCGCCGGCGTGGTGCTGGACGACCGGCAGGACCATGACCTGCTCAGCCGGCTGGTGCGCCTGCTGGACGGCTCGCCGCTGGCGATCCAGTTCGCGGCGCAGTCCCTGCGTGTGTTGCAGCCGCGCGAGCTGGTCCACAGGCTCGAAAAAGGCGACTGGCCCGACTCCAGCCTGCACATGCCGGGTTACCGCTACAGCACCTTGCAGGACGTCATGGATGACACCTGGGCGCAACTCGCGCCGGGCCTGCGCGAGGCCTGGGCGCGCTGCGCGCTGTTCAAGGGCTCGTTTGCGCTGGACTGGGCGCATGACTGCGCCGGCACCAATGACAACCAGATCATGCTGCTGGTGGAACGGTCCATCCTGAGCCGGGATGCGCCGGGGCGGCTTTTCATGCATGCCATGGCCCGCCAGTACGGGCTCATGATGCTGGACACATTGCCGGATGCCGGAGATCACCGCCAGGTGTTTGCCCATGCGGCGCTGGCGCGGCTGGTGGCCGCCTGTGCCCAACTCAACCGGGGGCCCCAGGCTGCTGCCGTGCTGGAAACGCTACACCGTGAAATTGCCACCGTGGCGTCGGCATTCGAGATGGCGCTGCACTGGGCGTCGCCCGATGAAATCCAGCCGCCGCTGCTGGCGCTGCAAAACGTTTACCACCGCCTGGGCTGGCACCACGCCGCCAACCGCCTGATGGAGTCGGTGCTGGCCCGCCACCCGCAGGCAAGCCCGGCGTGGCGGATGATCTGGCACCACATGGCCAGCGAAGTGGTGCACAGCCAGCATGGCTACTTTCGCAACAATGACCACTGCGCGGCCGCCGTGGCGCTGGCGGGCATTGCGCTGCCCCGCGGCACGGTGCGGGCGTGGCTTGCCACGCTGTCCAACATGGCGCAGGCGTTGCTGGCGAGGCCGGCCCGCGACCCGGTGCAGCGCCTGGCGCAGCGTTCGCTGGCGCACTCGTTGCATTCGCTGCTGACGCAGCGGTTTGTCAACGGGGCCAGCGTGGCCGAACTCATGGGCTACCTGACGGCAAGCGCACTGGCCGCGCAGCGCTCGGGCATGGCGGACGCCCGCCTGGCCTTCATGACGCGCCTGCTGTCACTGGAGCCGGTGCGCCGGCGCCCGCGGCTCAATTCGCTGCTGCTGCGCCGCATCCGGGCGCAACTCAAGGACGTGGACCCGGTGCGCGAAGCGGCCGTGGACCGGGCGCTGGGGCACGCCATGATCAGCGCCGGGCGCTGGGACGAGGTGGAGGCCCATTTCCGCCGCGCCGCGGCCACGCTGGCCGCGCTGGGCTACGGGTACGACGCCCAGGAATGCCAGATGCAGATCAGCACGATGTGGCTTCACCGGGGCGCGTTTGTCCAGCTGGGCGAGGCGGTGGCGGTCGCGGAGCAGGGCGCGCGACGCACCGAGCAGCCAGCCATCCTGCGGTTTGCCCTGCTGTTCAAGCTGCAGCTGTGGCTGCGCACCGGCACCAGCACCCTGGATGCCGCCATGGCCTGCCTGCAGATGATCCATGCCATCCCCGCGCGGCGCATCCAGCTAGAGGAAATACGCCTGCTGGCCAACGAGGCGCTGCTGCTGGCGGCGCGCAGCGATGACGATGGCGTGCTGCAGCGTGCCCAGGAAATCCTGGACCTGTCGCGCAACATGCAGGGCGGCGCCCGCATTTATCCGCTGGCGCCACTGGCTGTCATCATCGATGCCGTGCTGCATGTGGCGGGCCGCCGCAGCGCGGGCGATGATCACGCGCTGGTGCTGGCGCGCGCATTGACCAGAAGGTACCTCAAGCTGGCCGGCGGGATGCAGATCTTTGACGCCCGCTGCTGTCTGTACCAGGGCGCGATGGCGGCCCTGGAAGGCCGCTGCGCCGAGGCGGTTCACCAATGGCACAAAGGCCTTGACAGCTGCGCGCCGGACGACCTGCTTTACGACCGCGCCAGGCTGCACTGGCTGCTGTCGTTGCACGCGCCCGAAGCGGAACGCGCACGCCATGAGGCGGCAGCCGCCGGGCATTTTGCGCGCTGTGGCGTGGCCGGCCCGCCTTACCCGTTGCTGCCGCTGCAGGGCCTGGGCGCTGCGCCCGTGCGTCAGATGCGGCCCATCAGCAACAGTATCAGCAGCACCACCACCACCAGCCCCAGCCCGCCGGTAGGGCCGTAGCCCCAGCTGCGGCTGTAACCCCAGGTAGGCAGCGCCCCGATCAGCAGCAGGATGAGGACGATGAGCAGGATGAGAGACAGGGACATGGTTTTCTCCTTGGAAGTTGTGCAAGGAGTCTTTCATTCCTGCCCGAGGCCTGTTGACAGGCTTTGTCCTGCCGTGTCGTAGGGCCTGTCCTGCCCCGGCGTAGTCACGCGCCGCGCTGAAGCGCGGCGATGGTCCCGTTGGCCAGGCGCACGCGCTCGGCCATGGTGCGCATGACGAAGGCGTGAAACTGCATGGCGGTGTCGGGCGCTTGCAGGTGCAGGCCTTCCAGCGCATGGCGCGTGAGCGTCCAGACCACGGTGTCCGTTTCGGCCGTGACGGTGGCGGATCGCGGCGCACTGGAATACAGCGCCATTTCGCCCACGATGTTGCCGCCCATGAGACTGGCCAGGCGCTGGCCCAGGTTCTGGCCGCGCAGGGTGACGCCCAGGCGGCCGGTCTCTATCAGGTACAGCTCGCCGTTGGACGGGTCGCCCTGGGTCATCAGCACGCCACCCGCGCCCAGTACCTGGCGTTGCAGCAAAGGCATGAGGCGCTCACAGTGCACGGCGTCGCCAAACTCGCGCAGCATCCATGCGGCCAGTGGTTCCTGTGCTCCCATCGGGTCCTGGCCGTGGGCGCGCAGCAGCGCCTCTTCGGCCGTGTCCAGGGCGCGTTCCAGCGTGGGGTGGGCGGCCGGCGCCACGGTGCTGCCAGACAGCGCAACCAGCGTTTCGCGATTCAGGCCGCACATCAGCAGCGTGACGCCTGCGGCCTGGGCCAGTTGCCCGATCTTGGTGAATGTCAAGGCCGCGGACGAATCGGCGCCCGCGACATGGGTGAAGTCCAGCACCAGCACGCGACCGGTCGCGGGCACGTCCAGGAAGCTGCGTACCCGGTCCAGCACGCTGCTGGTCGTGCCAAAAAAGATCACGCCGCGCAGCACCAGCACGCGGATGCCCTTGCCGTGAAGCGCCAGCAACTGCCGGTGCATGTTGGGCCGCGCGACCGAGCTGTGCAACTGGGTGCCGTCCAGGTCGTGCTGGACCACGCCTACGCGGCTGTAGTTGAACGCAAAGCTCAGGCAGCTGGCCAGCACCCCCACCAGCACCGCCACGGTGAAGCCAATGGTGGCGGTGATGCCCAGGATGATGACGATCAGCGTCCAGTCAACCAGCGACAGGCGCCGCCGCGAATCAATCACCCATTCATGCAGGATGGCCAGGCCCAGATAGAGCAGGAAGGCCGCGGGTACCACCTTGGGCACCCAGCCCAGCAGGATGCCGGCGCTGGCCAGCGCGACCGCGCACACGCCGGCGGCCAGCATGCCGGCGGCGCGCGTGCGCGCGCCGCTTTCCAGCAGCACCGCGCTGCGGCTGACCGACACCAGGCTCAGGTAGCCGCCCAGCGACGCGCACAGCAGGTTCAGCCAGCCGTGCGTGCGCAGCTCGTGGTCCAGCGAGATGTCGCGCCGTGACATGACTTCCAGCCCGGTGGCGCCCAGCAGCACGGTGATGATGGCCACAGCCGCCACGGCCAGCATGTCCAGCCACTGGCCAGCCAGCCAGCGCCAGTCAATGCCGGCCGCGTCCAGCCACTGCCAGGGCGGGGCCCACTGCACCGGCGCCGATTCAAACAGCCAGCCGGCCGCGCGCGCCGCATCAGGCGGCAAGCCGGCCAGGTGAAGCCCCGCCAGCACCACCACCATGCCGCCCAGCAGCAGGCCGGGCAACACCGCCGGGTGGCTGCGCCGGCGCAGCAGCACGAAGCAGCCGCCCGCGAGCACCAGCGTGACCCACAGGCGCGGATCGGCCAGGGCGGCTGGCACGCCCGTAAACATCGCGGGGCCGCCGGGCAAGTCCACCGCCACGCGCAGCGCGCCGGCGGCGATCAGCCAGCCGGTGGACGCGAGAAAGCCGCCGATCACGGGGTAGGGGATGTAGCGCACCGCCCGGCCCATGCGGCCAAAGCCCAGCGCCAGGAACAGCACGGCGCACAGCAGCGTGGTGAGCAGCAGCAATGCGAGCACGGTGCCCGTGGCCTGGCCTGCGCCCGAGAGCGTCACGCCGGCGGCCATGGCCGCCAGGATGGAGGTGGTGTTGCCGTCCGGCCCGCCAATCGCAAAAGGCAGCTGGCTGCGCCAGGACAGCCAGAACGCGCCCACCATGGCGTTGACCAGGCACAGGCCCAGGCCCAGGGGCAGCAGCGCGTGCAGGGGCCCTGCGAACAGCAGCGCCGCATACGACAGCGCGTAGGCCACCGCCACCAGGCCGGCCACCGCGCCGCCGGCGGCTTCGCCGGTCCAGCCCGGTGCGCTGGCGGCTGGGGTGGCGGGTGACGCCATGGGCTTCAGAGCCTGGCCAGGCGCTGCAGCGCGGTGTTCAGCGTTTCGTCCTTCTTGGCGAAGCAAAAACGCACCACGCGCTGGTCAAAACCGTCACCGTAGAACGCCGACAGCGGAATGGCGGCCACGCCGATCTCGGTGGTGAGCCATTTGCAGAAATCGGCCTCGCTCAGATCGCTCACCTGCGAGATGTCCACGCACTGGAAATAGCTGCCCTGGGTGTCCAGCACCTTGAAGCGGGTGTTGCGCAGGCCGTCTCGGAACAGGTCGCGCTTGCGCTGGTAAAACGCCGGCAGTTCCAGGTGGGGCGTGGGGTCGGCCATGTACTGCGCCAGGCCGTACTGCACCGGCGTGTTGACGGTGAACACATTGAACTGGTGGACCTTGCGGAATTCCGCCGTCAGGGGCGCGGGCGCGGCCACGTAGCCCACCTTCCAGCCGGTGACGTGGTAAGTCTTGCCGAAGCTGGAGACGATGAAGGCCCGTGCAGCCAGGCCGGGAAAGCGCGCGGCGCTCTGGTGCTGCTGGCCGTCGAACACCATGTGTTCGTAGACCTCGTCGCTGATCAGCAGCACGTCGGTGGGGGCCAGCAGGTCCTGCAGCGCCAGCATCTCCTCGCGCGACCAGACGGTGGCGCTGGGGTTGTGCGGGCTGTTGATGATGAGTGCCCGTGTGCGCGGCGTCATGGCGGCGGCGATCTTGCCGAAATCCGGCCGGAACGTGCCGGGCGTGAGCGGCACGCGCACCACCGTGCCGCCGGCCAGTTCGATGTTGGGCACATAGCTGTCATAGCAGGGCTCCAGCACGATCACTTCGTCGCCCGGGCGCACCACGGCCAGGATGGCCGTGATGATGGCCTGCGTGGCGCCGGCGGTGACGGTGATTTCGCTGGTGGCGTCGTACCGCCTGCCGTACATGGCTTCGATCTTGGTGGCGATGGCTTCGCGCAGCACCGGCACGCCGGTCATGGGCGGGTACTGGTTCAGGCCCTTGACCATGGCGTCCGTCACGGCGCCCACCAGCTTGGGGTCGCAGTCAAAGTCCGGAAAGCCCTGGCCCAGGTTGACCGCGCCTTTTTCAGCGGCCAGCTGGGACATCACGGTGAAGATGGTGGTGCCCACGGCGGGCAGCTTGGTCTGGACGTCAGGGGTGCGTTCTAGGGTTGTCATGGATGCAAGTATCAACGTGTATTTGTCAGGGGCACCGCGGAACCGGCTTTGCCGGGCCGCTGGTGGCGCCCCTTGGGGGGAGGCGGCCGAAGGCCGCTTCGGGGGGAATCACAATTCGTAATCATTCACGTGGCCAGTCATGGCCTTGGCGATCAGGTTGCGGTCAAGCCGGTCGCTGAGCAACTCGGCAAATTTGAAGACGAAGTTTCGCAGGTAAGCGCTGCGCTTGAAGGCCACGCGGGCCACGTTCTGGCCGAACAGGTGGCCCAGCGGGCGCACCAGCAGGTCGCTGTTGCTGCCGTCGTCGCGCACCGCCATCTCGGCCACGATGCCGATGCCCAGGCCCAGGCGCACATAGGTCTTGATCACGTCCGAATCAATTGCTTCCAGCGCGATACGCGGTGTGAGCTTCTTCTGGGCAAACGCGGCGTCGATGCGCGTGCGCCCGGTGAACGACGGGTGGTAGGTGATGATGGGCTCGGCAGCCAGGTCTTCCAGCGAAATGCGGTCCTTTTTGGCCAGCGGGTGCGTGAGCGGCAGCACCAGCACGTGCTGCCATTCGTAGCAAGGCAGGGTGACCAGGTCGGGGTAGTCGGACAGCGATTCGGTGGCGATGCCGATCTCGGCCACCTCGTCCAGCACCATGCGCGCCACCTGGTCGGGCGAGCCCTGATGCAGGCTCACGTTGACCTTGGGGTAAGCCTCGCGCAGCTTGGCCACGGGCACCGGCAGCACATAGCGCGCCTGGGTGTGGGTGGTGGCGATGGACAGCGTGCCGCTGTCCTCGGCGCTGAACTGCTCGCCAATGCGCTTGAGGTTGCCGACCTCGCGCAGGATGAGGTCGATGCTCTTGAGCACATGCTGGCCGGGCTCGGTCACGCGCTTCAAGCGCTTGCCGTGGCGCGTGAAGATCTCCACGCCCAGTTCTTCTTCCAGTTCGATGATCGCCTTGGACACGCCCGGCTGCGAGGTGTGCAGCGCCTTGGCAGCTTCGGTCAGGTTCAGGTTGCGCCGGACCGCTTCCTGGACAAAACGGAACTGATGCAGGTTCATATTGAATTTCTACTAAAACTGAAATTCATTATGCCTCATGTATCTATCAAACCGGACGCGTGGGCTCCAATGCCAGGGAGGCGAGCAGCTCGATCACGCGCGGATCTTCACCCACGGCCGGCGGCAGTTCAAACCGGGTGGCCGGGTGGCTGGCGCGCAAGGTCTCCACCAGCGCCGGCAGGTCTTCGCGGGCGTGGCGGCCGGTGCCCAGGAACATGGGCACGATGCGCACCGACGTGGCCCCCGCCGCCACCAGCTCGGCCGCGGCCTGCGGCAGGGCCGGTGTGCTGAGCTCCAGGTAGGCGCAGCGCACCGGCACATGCGGCGCCAGTGCCCGCATGCGCGCGGCGACGGCCTCGACCGGGCGGTGCCAGAGCGGGTCGCGCGAGCCATGCGCAAAAAGGATCACGCAGTACATCGCCGCTACCTTCGCAGCACCAGCCAGCCAAAGGCCGCCAGCGACACCATGGAATAGATCAGACCCGGCGCGGCCGCCGTCAGCCAGGGCCACCAGTTCTGCAGGTTGCCGATGTAGCCGAACACGTTGTTCAACAGGAAGAAACTGATGCCCACCAGCACGCCGCCGAACACATACGTGGTAATGCTGCCGCTGCGAAAGTGCAGGTAGGCAAACGGCAGCGCCAGCGCCACCATGACCAGGCAGCTCAAGGGGTAGAACACCTTGCGCCAGAACTCGATTTCGTAGCGCTGCGAGGTCTGGCCGTTGGCGCTCAGGTGCTGGATGTACTGGAACAGCGCGATGGTGCCCATGCGGTCCGGCTTGAGCAGCGCCACTGACACCATTTCGGGGCTGATGCCGGTGGGCCAGCGGTAACTGTCGATGTGCCGGCGCTCGACCTTGATGCCCGCGTCCGCACCGGTGCCCGTGGCCCGCGGGGTGAATTCGCTGCGTTCGGCGTCCTGCAGCGTCCAGGCATCATCGGCGCCGAAGCTGGCGCGCGGTGCCTGCGTCTGCGACACCAGCGCGCCGCGGGCGTCAAACTCGAAAATGCGCACACCCTGCATGTCGCCGTCGGGTGACAGCGCGCCCACGTTCACGGTGTAGGCGTTGTCCGCCTGGCGCTCCTTGATCCAGGCGCCTGTCTGGCCGACGGTGATGCGGCCCTGGTAGCGCGTCTTGAGCAACTGGGCCGTGCGGTCCGCGATGGGCGCCAGGTAGTCCCCCGTGGCAAAGGTGAGCAGCACGAACATGAGCCCCAGGCTCATCAGCATGCGCAGCGCCTTCCAGGGCCCCAGCCCGCTGGTGCGCAGGATGGTGTATTCCGAACTCTGCGCCAGCCGGGCCATGACGAAGATCGTGCCGATCAACACCGCGATGGGCAGCAGCTCGTACAGGTGGCTGGGCAGCAGCAGCGCCACGTAGGCCAGTGCGTGGGTGACCTGGTAGCCGTCATCCCCGTTCTTGCTGACGTTGGGCAGCTCGTCCACGAAGTCAAAGAAGAAGAACAGCGCCAGGAAGCCCAGCGTCACGAACAGCACCGAAGCGAGCACTTCGGTATAGATGAGCCGGCGCAGGGTTTTCAAGGCGCGCTTTCCCCGGCGCTGGCGGCCGGCTGGCGGCGGCGCAGCAGCACGCGCCAGGTCCAGTTGTTGTGCTGCTTGGCCAGCCACAGCAGGCCCATGACCATGACGCCACCGTGCAGCACCAGCAAAAAACCGGCAAAGCTGGCCCGGCCCGAGCCGATCCAGCTCTGGCCCAGGTTCAGCAGGTTGTAGTACACGATGAACGCGAACAGCGCGAACACCAGGTTGCCGCTGCGCCCGGCCCGCGGGTTGACGCTGGAGACCGTGACGGCAATCACCACGAAATTGAGCGCGGCCAGCGCCAGCCCGATGCGCCAGGCCAGCTCGCCCTGATGGATGCGCGTGGGCTCCAGCAACAGCGCCAGGGTGGAGCGCGCCTTGGCGGGGGAGTCCCCGCCGACGCCCAGGTCGGCGCCGCTCACGCGGTTGCCGTATTCCTCGAACTCGCTGATTTTCAGCTCGGCGCCGTCGCGGCTGGATTCCAGCCGCTGGCCGTTGCTGAGCAGCAGGTACTGGCTGTCGTTGATGATGTCGATGCGCCCGCTGCGCGCCGAGGTGACCGTTTCACGGCCGCGCTCGTTGGTGGAAATGAAGATGTTGCGCCCCGAGCGGTTGTCCGGCGTGTCCTTGTCCAGGAAGAACACGCGGCTGCCGCTGGCCGACTCCTGGAACTGCCCTGGCGTGACGCGCTCCAGGTCGCCGCGCTTGCCGTACCGCTCGCGCAGGTCCTGGGTTTGCTGGTTGGACCAGGGCCATATGCCCAGCGCCAGCACCGCGATCACCACCAGCACCGGCCAGGCGAACCGGAACAGCGGCGGCAAAAAGCCCGACAGGCCGCGCCCGCTGGAAAACCAGATGACCATCTCGCTGTCGCGGTACATGCGCGAGATGGTGCCCACGATGGCGATGAACAGGCTCAGCGTGAGGATGGGCGGCAGGTAGCCCAGCACCGTGTAGCCCATGACCATCATGACTTCCGATGGGTTGACGCTGCCGCGCGTGGCCTGGCCCAGCGTGCGGATCAGCGTCATGGTCATCACGATCGTGACCAGCACCACCAGCGTCGCCCCGAAACTGCGGGCCAGCTCCTTGCGGAGGGAGGAATGGAATAACATCGGTTGGATTCTGCGCGGCCAACGCGGCGCTGTACGCAACAAACACCGGATTATGGACTTCGAACTCAAGACCCTGGACCTGGATGGCGCCTGCGCCGACAAGTGTGATGCGCTGGTGGTGCTGCTGCCCGAGGGCTTCAAGCCCGGGCGCGGCGAGCTGGCCCGGCTGGCCGCCGCGGCGCTCAAGGCCGGTGACCTGGAGGCCAAGGCCGGCAAGCAGCTGCAGCTGTACAAGACCGGCGGCGTGAGCGCCCCGCGCGTGGTGCTGGCCGGCTGCGGCGACGCATCGGCCAGGGCCGTGCGAACGGCGGTGCAGGGCGCGGTGGGCGCCCTCAAGGCCGCCGCCGTCAAGCGCCTGACCTTGTGCTTTGCCGGCGCAGCCACCGGCCCCGCGGTGCGCGCTGCGGTCCAGGCGGCAGCGGACGCCAGCTATGTTTACACCACGACCAAGCCCAAGGCGGATGCACGCAAGCTGCGTCAGGTGCTCGTGGCCGTGCCCGACGCCGCCGCCGTGCGCGATGCGTTCGACCATGGCGTGGCCGCCGTCAAGGGCATTGAAACCGCCAAGGAATGGGGCAACCGCCCGCCCAACCATGCCACGCCCACCCACCTGGCCGACGCGGCCAAGGCCCTGGCCAAGGCGCCAGGCATCAGCTGCGAAGTGCTGGGCCCCAAGGAAGTTGCCAAGCTGGGCATGGGCTCGTTCATGGCGGTGGCCCAGGGCTCGGCCGAGCCGCTGCGCTTCATCGTGCTGCGCTACAACGGTGGCGCGCGCGCCGATGCGCCGGTGGTGCTGGTGGGCAAGGGCATCACCTTTGACACGGGTGGCATCTCCATCAAGCCCGCACCCGAGATGGACGAAATGAAATTCGACATGTGCGGCGCCGCCAGCGTGCTGGGCGTGTTCAGCGCGCTGGCGCAACTGCGCCCGGCCGTCAACGTGGTGGGCCTGATCCCTGCTTGCGAAAACATGCCTGACGGCCGCGCCATCAAGCCCGGTGACGTGGTGACCAGCATGAGCGGCCAGACCATCGAAATCCTGAACACCGACGCCGAAGGCCGCCTGATCCTGTGCGACGCGCTGACCTACGCCGAGCGCTTCAAGCCCCGTGCGGTGGTGGACATCGCCACCCTGACTGGCGCCTGCATGATCGCGCTGGGTGCGGTGCGCAGCGGCCTGTTCGCGTCGGACGACGCCCTGGCGCAGGCGCTGCATGCGGCGGGCGAGCAGGCGCTGGACCCGTGCTGGCGCATGCCGCTGGATGACGACTATGGCGACGGCCTGAAGTCCAACTTTGCCGACATGGGCAACGTGGCCGGCCGCGCGGGTGGCGCCATCACCGCGGCCAAGTTCCTGCAGAAGTTCACCGCCAAGATGCCCTGGGCGCACCTGGACATTGCTGGCACCGCCTGGAAAGGCGGCGCCGCCAAAGGCGCGACCGGGCGGCCCGTGGCGCTGCTGCTGGACTACATTGCCGGCCAGGCTGGCGAGCCCAAGCCGGCCCGCGCCCCACGCAAGCGCAAATAACCCTGCGGGCATGACCGAAGTCGCCTTCCATTTCAACGCGCCGGACAGGCTCTCGTATGCCTGCCGCCTGCTGCGAAAGGCCGTGGGCAGCGGCGCCAGGGTGGTTGTGACGGGCGAGGGCGGCTTGCTGCGCGAGCTGGACAGCACGCTGTGGACCTTCTCGCCACTGGAATTCGTACCCCATTGCCACGCCCGGGCCGAGCCCTCGGTGCTGGCGGCGTCGCCCGTGGTGCTGGCCGAGACGGTGCACGACACACCGCACCACCAGGTGCTGGTCAACCTGGGCGGACCGGTGCCCGACGGGTTTGAGCGTTTTGAGCGGCTGATCGAGGTGGTGACGCTGGATGATGACGACCGCCAGCAGGCACGCAGCCGCTGGAAGCACTACACCGACCGCGGCTACGCCATCACCCGGCATGACCTGGCCCTCAAGGAGCAGGCCTGATGGCTGGCGCGCCCAGGACGCCGCCGCGGTACGTGCCCACCCTGACCGAAGTGGTGCAGCCGGCTGCCGCGCCCGAAGACGGTGCAGCCTTTTCGCTGGAGCAGCTTCAGGAACAGGTGATCCACCGCGTGATGCAGCGGGTGGACCTGTCACTTGAGCGACGCCTGCGGGAAGCCATCGCCACGCTGGTGCTGGAGCACACGCGCAACCTGGGGCCGCTGCTGCGCGAGGAAATCGAGCTGGTGGTGCGCCAGTCGGTGTCCGACGCCGTGGCGCAGGAATTGTCCGGGCGCACCGGCGCGCCGCCGCCCGGCGGCCGCTGAACGCGGGCGGGCCTGGCATAAGCCCGGCTGTCGTCAGAGTAAACCCCCTTATCGGTATCCACCTAGCGTGTTCCCTATGGTTTGGGCCCGGAAATTGCGATATGTTCGCGGCCGTTGAGTCACAAAATACATCTCAACCTTTTCCTTAAATCTTGGAGGCTTTTTATGCAAATGAAGTTGAAACTGACTGTTGCCGCCGCTATCGCCGCTGTTGCCGGCATGGCTGCCGCGCAGGAAACGGTCGTGAAGATTGGCCACGTGGGCCCGGTCTCCGGCGCGCAGGCGCACTATGGCAAGGACAACGAAAACGGCGTCCGCATGGCCATTGAGGAAATCAACGCCGCCGGCACGACCATTGGCGGCAAGAAGATCAAGTTCGAAATCCAGGCAGAAGACGACGCCGCCGACCCGAAACAGGGCACGGCTGCCGCCCAGAAACTGTGCGACGCCAAGGTCGCCGGCGTGGTGGGCCACCTGAACTCGGGCACGACCATCCCCGCTTCCAAGGTCTACAACGACTGCGGCATCCCCCATGTGACGGGCGCTGCCACCAACCCCAACCTGACCAAGCCCGGCTACAAGACCACGTACCGCATCATCGCCAACGACAACGCCCTGGGCGCTGGCCTGGCGTTCTATGCCGCTGACGCGCTCAAGCTGAAGAAGGTTGCCATCATCGACGACCGCACGGCTTATGGCCAGGGCGTTGCCGAAGTGTTCAAGAAGACGGCCCAGCAAAAGGGCCTGACGATCGTGGACGAACAGTTCACCACCGACAAGGCCACCGACTTCATGGCCATCCTGACCGCCATCAAGGCCAAGGGCCCGGACGCCATCTTCTACGGCGGCATGGACCCCCAAGCCGGCCCGATGCTGCGCCAGATGGAACAGCTGGGCATGGCCAACGTGAAGTACTTTGGCGGCGACGGCATCTGCACGTCTGAAATCGCCAAGCTGGCTGCCGGCGCCAAGACGCTGGCCAACGTGGTTTGCGCTGAAGGCGGCGCCTCGCTGGCCAAGATGCCCGGCGGCACCGCATGGAAGGCCAAGTACGACAAGAAGTACCCGGGCCAGTTCCAGGTGTACAGCCCGTACACCTACGACGCCACGTTCCTGCTGGTGGACGCCATGAAGCGCGCCAACTCCACCGATCCCAAGGTCTATACGCCTGAGCTGATCAAGTCGAACTTCAAGGGTGTGACCACCACGATCCAGTTCGAACCCAATGGTGAACTGAAGAACCCCGCGATCACCCTGTACGTCTACAAGGACGGCAAGAAGACCGCGCTGAACTGATCTTCGGCACCCAGCAAAAAGCCACCGCGAGGTGGCTTTTTTTTGGCTGCTTGCCTGCCATCAGTACAGGAACAGCGCGTCGTTGACTCCGATGATCGAGATGGCAGTCTGCGTGTCGGTGGCCGTCACGGCGGCTGCAATTCTCATTCCTTCGCTGATGGACGTTTCAGCGTTCGTGTAACCAAGCCCGTGCTGGACCGCAAACTGGTTGGATACGGTGGCCTTGTTGTCCAACAGGTCCGCGACCCAGCCCCAGGTCGTGTTGCCCTTGAACGAATGCGTAGAGCCCAGAATACTTGTGACCAGGGAGCCTTTGGATTCCTGCCCGGTTGCCAGTGCGTTGCTCCAGTAAGCCAGGCCTTCCGCGTCTGCGCCACCCTGGCGGCCCAATACATTGCGGTAGATCACATTGACGAAATCATCGTTCGTCATGCCTGCGGAAAACCCCGTCAGGCTCGAATGCTGTACACCAGCCGCGTAAAAGGCATCCGCAATCTGCTTGATGGTGGTGCCAGCCCGGAATTCGCTGATCCAGTACTCCAGGCCGTCGGCATCCGGCACCCGGTTGAAAAACGCAAGGTACAGCTCCTGGAGCAGTTTCAGATCCGGCGCTGCAAGATTGGACGCGCTCGCGCGCACCGTCAGGTTGACGGTCTTGTCGGAGAACTGCAGCTTCTCTATGTTGGCCAGCGTGTCGGTATCCTGCGGGGCGCCTGCTTGTGTCACGGTGTAGCCGGTTGCCGTGCGGGTGATCGTGGCGCCGCTCCTGGCACCGGAATAGGTCACGGTGTCCACGCCCGCTCCGCCATCAATGCTGTCGGCGGACGATGTGCTGTAAAGAGAGTCCGCGGCTTGTGTTCCCGTGATTGGAATCGGGTCCACCGCGCCCGTGGTGAGGTTGGTCGCGCTGATACGGTAGGTGCCTACCAGCGTGTCCCCGCTGGCCACCAGAAAATAGTCGCCTGCGGCGGTGGGGGTCAACTCGACATGCTTGGACTGAAAGCCTTGGCCCACCGTGGCCCGGATGACGAGTTCACCAGACATTCCGTGGACCGACAGTTGTGGATCAAACAGGCCGTTGATTGATCCTGCCTCGATTTCAAACTTGTAGGTCTGGCCCGCCTTCAGGCTGACACGAAACCAGTCCACGTCGCCAACCCGGTCGATCACGCCGTAGTCCGTTCGCCCGATCCCGATGACCCCTGTCGTGGATACGTCGCCAGGGTAGTCGCTGCTGCTTGTGTCCATATTGCCTCGCTATTGCGTGAATCTTCATGATGATGCGCGGGGCAAATGTCGTATTGCGCCATATCAAGCGCGCGCATTGGCGTGCTGGAACAGGCTCCCGGCCACGGGCTGGCGCATGGTTGCGGCTGCGCGAAGCCGGGCAGTGCAGGGTTGCGCACTGCTATACTCGCAGGCGCTGGAGCGGTGGATGAGCGGTTTAAGTCGCACGCCTGGAAAGCGTGTGAGGGTTAATAGCCCTCCGCGGGTTCGAATCCCGCCTGCTCCGCCAGCAATGTCAAAGTGCCAGTCCTCCCGAGACCTGGCCTTGTTCCGGAAAGCCCCTTCACAGGGGCTTTTTTGTTGGCCTACGCCGCCGCGCCTGTCTTGCCGGTTTGCACCATCTTCATGGCCGAGCCGATCAACGCCGACACTTCGGTCATGTTGCTGGGGACGATGAGCGTGGTGGTCGCATCGGCGGCGACCTTGCCATAGGCCTCGACAGCCTTTTCCGCGACTTTCAGTTGCACGGCCTGTTCGCCCCCCGGCTGGCGGATGGCCGCGGCGATGCGTTCAATCGCCTGGGCCGTGGCGTCAGCCACCGAGGTGATGGCCGCGGCCTCGCCCTGCGCGGCGTTGATCGCGGCCTGCTTTTCGCCTTCCGAGCGCGCAATGAACGCCTCGCGTTCACCGGTGGCAATGTTGATCTGTTCCTGGCGTCGGCCTTCGGACGCGGCGATCAACGCGCGCTTTTCGCGCTCGGCCGTGATCTGCGCCTGCATGGAGCGAAGGATCTCGGCCGGCGGCGTGAGGTCCTTGATTTCATAGCGCAGCACCTTCACGCCCCAGTTCAGGGCTGCCTCGTCAATGGCCTGCACCACTTGCGCGTTGATGATGTCGCGCTCCTCGAACGTCTTGTCCAGCTCCAGCTTGCCAATCACGCTGCGCAGCGACGTCTGGGCCAGCTGCGTCACGGCCACGATGTAGTTGGACGAGCCATAGCTGGCCCGCATCGGGTCGGTCACCTGGAAGTACAGGATGCCATCGACCTGCAGCTGCGTGTTGTCGCGCGTGATGCAGACCTGGCTGGGCACGTCCAGCGGGATTTCCTTGAGGTTGTGCTTGTAGGCCACCTTGTCGATGAAGGGCACCAGGAAGTTCAGGCCCGGCGTGAGGGAGGCGTGGTATTTGCCCAGCCGCTCGACCACCCAGGCGTTCTGCTGCGGCACGACCTTGATCGAGCGGGTGATGAAGATGACGGCGATGACGAACAGGATGATCGCGATTTCCATGGGGATTCCTTGGGGGATGGGGGAGTCAGGCTTTTTCGACAACAAGGCGGTTGCCCACCACTTCTCGCACGCGGTGCGCGCCGGTGCCCGGCACCACGCCCGGCGCGGGGATGACGGTCCAGCTGGCGCCACGGTACTTCACCGTGGCGGTGCCATCGGCATGCCAGGCGTCAATGTGCACGGATTCGCCCACGTCCAGGTTCACGTCGCGGTTGGCGCTGGCTGGTGGCCCCTTGGGCTGACGGCTGCGCTGGAAGTGCCAGGCGGCCACGGCGCCACCGCCCACCAGCGCCGCGACCACCAGCTGCACGGGCATGGACGCGCCTGTGTGGGCCGCCACCGCAGCGGCGGCCAGACCGATTGCCAGCATCAGCAGGTAAAAGGTGCCCGTCAGCAACTCGACAGCCACCGCAGCACCAGCCAATATCCACCACACCGTGGGTTCACTCATGGGTTCCTCCGTCGCTTTGTATGGGTTGCACCACATTTTGGGTGCATTCAGTGTCACCGCAAGGGGTAGGACATGTTTTTTCCCTACACTTCGCGCCTTGTTTCGCCATTTTTGCCCCGCCTGTCTGGAGGCCCCGCATGAAGTTCCGCTTTCCCATCGTCATCATTGACGAAGACTACCGCTCGGAGAACACCTCCGGCCTGGGCATCCGCGCGCTGGCGCAGGCCATCGAGACCGAGGGCTTCGAGGTGCTGGGCGTGACCAGTTATGGTGACCTCTCGCAGTTTGCGCAGCAGCAAAGCCGCGCCAGCGCGTTCATCCTGTCGATCGACGACGAGGAGTTCACCCCCGGCCCCGAGCTGGACCCGGTGGTGCTGAACCTGCGCAACTTCATCCAGGAAGTGCGCCGCAAGAACCTGGATGTGCCGATCTATGTGTATGGCGAGACCAAGACATCCCGCCACATGCCCAACGACATCCTGCGCGAGCTGCACGGCTTCATCCACATGTTCGAGGACACGCCCGAATTCGTGGCGCGCCACATCATCCGCGAGGCCAAGAGCTATCTGGAAGGGCTGCAGCCGCCGTTCTTCAGGGCGCTGCTGGACTACGCCGAAGATGGCTCCTATTCCTGGCACTGCCCCGGCCATTCAGGTGGCGTGGCCTTCCTGAAGACGCCGGTGGGGCAGATGTTCCACCAGTTCTATGGCGAGAACATGCTGCGCGCTGACGTGTGCAACGCGGTGGAGGAATTGGGCCAGTTGCTGGACCACAACGGTGCCATCGGCGAGAGCGAGCGCAACGCCGCGCGCATCTTCAACGCCGACCACTGCTTTTTTGTGACCAACGGCACCAGCACGTCCAACAAGATGGTGTGGCACCACACGGTGGCACCAGGCGACGTGGTGGTGGTGGACCGCAACTGCCACAAGTCCATCCTGCACAGCATCATCATGACCGGGGCGATCCCCGTGTTCATGAAGCCCACGCGCAACCACTTCGGCATCATCGGGCCCATTCCGCAAAGCGAATTCGAGCCCGAGGCGATCAGGGCCAAGATCCGCGCCAACCCGCTGCTCAAGGGCGTGGATGCCGACAAGATCAAGCCGCGCGTGATGACGCTCACCCAGTCCACCTACGACGGCGTTCTGTACAACACGGAAACCATCAAGGGCATGCTGGACGGCTACGTGGACAACCTGCACTTTGACGAAGCCTGGCTGCCCCATGCGGCGTTCCACCCGTTCTACGGCGCCTACCACGCCATGGGCAAGAAGCGCATGCGGCCGAAGAACGCCGTGGTGTACGCCACGCAGTCCATCCACAAGCTGCTGGCCGGCATCAGCCAGGCCAGCCACGTGCTGGTGCAGGACGCACAGACCGCCAAGCTGGACCGCCACCTGTTCAATGAGGCGTACCTGATGCACACCAGCACCAGCCCGCAGTACAGCATCATCGCCAGCTGCGACGTGGCCGCCGCCATGATGGAGCCGCCCGGTGGCACCGCGCTGGTGGAAGAGTCCATCATGGAGGCGCTGGACTTCCGCCGCGCCATGCGCAAGATCGCCGACGAGTATGGCGACGACTGGTGGTTCAAGGTCTGGGGCCCTGAAAAGCTGGTGGACGAGGGCGTGGGCCGTGCCGAAGACTGGATCATCCGCAGCGACGCCAAGGGCAAGAAGAGCAGCAAGTGGCACGGCTTCGGCCAGCTGGCCGATGGCTTCAACATGCTGGACCCGATCAAGGCCACCATCGTCACGCCGGGTCTCAACCTGGACGGCAAGTTCGACAAGACCGGCATCCCTGCGTCCATCGTGACCAAGTTCCTGGCCGAGCACGGCGTGGTGGTCGAGAAAACCGGGCTGTACAGCTTCTTCATCATGTTCACCATCGGCATCACCAAGGGCCGCTGGAACACGCTGCTGACCGCGCTGCAGCAGTTCAAGGATGACTACGAGAAGAACCAGCCCATGTGGCGCATCCTGCCGGAGTTCTGCCAGGCGCACCGCCGTTATGAGCGCATGGGCCTGCGCGACCTGTGCCAGCACGTGCACGAGCTGTATGCCCGCTACGACATCGCCCGCCTGACGACCGAGATGTACCTGTCAGACCTGGCGCCGGCCATGAAGCCGGCTGATGCCTATGCGCACATTGCGCACCGCAAGACCGAACGGGTGGAGATCGACAAGCTGGAAGGCCGCATCACCGTGGGCCTGGTCACGCCGTACCCGCCTGGCATCCCGCTGCTGATCCCCGGCGAAGTATTCAACAAGAAGATCGTGGACTACCTGAAGTTCTCGCGCGAATTCAACGCCCAGTGCCCAGGCTTTGAAACCGACATCCACGGTTTGGTGGAAGAGGCCGGCCCGGACGGCGTGGTGCGCTACTACGCCGATTGCGTGAAAAACTGACCTGTCCGCAGCGCAATTCCAGGGCCACCGCGGAACCGGCTTCGCCGGGCCGCTGGTGGCGCCCCCCTTGGGGGGAGGCGCCGCAGGCGCTTCGGGGGGTTATTCCGCTATCCCGCCTACTACGTTGCTGAAACCACCATCGACGTACGTGATTTCTGCACTCACACCGCCAGCCAGGTCGCTCAGCAGGAAGGCGGCGACGTTGCCGACGTCGTCGATCGTCACGTTGCGGCGGATGGGGGAGGCTTCGGCCACCACGCTCAGGATCTTGCCAAAGCCCTTGATGCCGCTGGCTGCCAGCGTCTTGATGGGGCCGGCGCTGATGCCGTTCACGCGAATGCCCCTGGGGCCCAGGGATTCGGCCAGGTAGCGCACCGACGCTTCCAGGCTGGCCTTGGCCAGGCCCATGGTGTTGTAGTTGGGCACGGTGCGGATGGCGCCCAGGTAGGTCAGCGTGAGCAGGGCCGATTTGTCATTGAGATAGGGCAGGGCGGCCTTGGCCATGCCGGGGAAGCTGTAGGCGCTGATGTCGTGCGCGATCTTGAAGCCCTCGCGGCTCAACCCGTCCAGGAAGTCGCCGGCAATGGCCTCGCGCGGCGCAAAGCTGATGGCGTGCACAAAGCCGTCAAACTTGGGCCAGTGGGCCGACAGGTCCCTGAACAGCGCAGCGATCTGCTCGTCGCTGCCCACATCGCAATCAAAAATCAGCTTGGAGCCGAAGTCCGCGGCGAACTCGGTGATGCGGTCCTTGAAGCGCTCGCCCACATAGCTGAAGGCCAGTTCCGCCCCCTGTTCGTGGCAGGCCTTGGCAATGCCATAGGCAATTGAGCGGTTGGACAAGACGCCGGTGATCAGCAACTTTTTTCCGGTCAGGAATCCCATAAGTCTCTCGGGTTGAAAATCTGTGCAGAATTGTCGCATGCGCAAATTGCTGGCCGGGCTGTTGTGGGTCATGTCGTCGGGTGTGTCGTCCCCGCTGTGGGCGGCCCATGGCTATGCGCTGTGGGGCGACCTGAAGTACCCGCCGGGCTTCACGCACTTCAGTTATGTGAACCCTGATGCGCCCAAGGGTGGCGATCTGCGCCTGGTGAGCAACCTGCGGGTTTCCACCTTCGACAAATACAACCCCTTCACCATCAAGGGCTCGGCACCGGCCTACCTGTCAGGCCTGATGTTTGACAGCCTGCTGGCCGGCTCGCTGGACGAAACCGGCGCCGGCTACGGCCTGCTGGCCGAGGATGTGGACGTGTCGCCCGACGGCCTGTCGGCCACCTTCCGCCTGCGCCCGCAGGCGCGCTTTCACAACGGCGACCCGGTGCTGGCCGCCGATGTGAAGCACAGCTTTGACACGCTGATGGGGCCCTACACGTCGCCCGCCTACAAGACGGCGCTGGACGACGTGGCCGGGCTGGACGTGCTGGACGAGCGCACGGTGCGTTACCGTTTCAAGCGCCAGAACCGGGAAATCCCGCTGACGGTCGGCGGTCTGCCGGTGTTCAGCCGCAAGTGGGGCATGGACAACGGCAAGCCCAAGCGCTTTGACCAGGTCGTGATGGACATCCCCATCGGCAGCGGCCCGTACAGGATCGGCCCGGTGCGTTTCGGCAAGGACATCACCTACGTGCGCGACCCGTCCTACTGGGCGCGCGACCTGAACGTCAAGCGCGGCACGTCCAATTTCGACCGCATCACGGTCAAGATCTACAAGGACAACACGGCGCGGCTGGAGGCCCTGAAGGCGGGTGAATTTGACCTGATGCGCTTCTTTTCCGCCGGCGACTGGGCGCGCCGCGTGAACGGCAAACGCTTTTCCTCCGGCGAGCTGGTCAAGGGCGAATTCAAGCACCGGCTGCCGGCGGGCTTCCAGAGCTATGTGCTCAACAGCCGCAAGGACAAGCTCAAGGACCCCCGTGTGCGCGAAGCCCTGGGCCTGGCCGTGGACTACGAGTGGATGAACCGGCAGATGTTCTACAACGCCTACCAGCGCGTGGCGGGCCTGTTCGGCAACACCGATTGCCAGGCCACGGGCGAGCCCGGCCCCGAGGAGCTGGCGCTGCTGGCGCCCTGGCGCGGCAAGGTGCCTGATGCGGTGTTTGGCCCCATGTACGTGCCGCCGCGCACCGATGGCGATTCATCGCTGCGTGCCAACCTGCGCCGCGCGCGGGAGCTGCTGCGCCAGGCGGGTTGGGAGGTGCAGGGCGGCGTGCTGCGCAACAGCAAGGGCGAGGCCTTCACCCTGGAATACATGGACAGCAACGAATCCGGTGCGCGCGTGGTCTCGCCATGGATGCGCAATCTGGAAAAGCTGGGCATCCAGCTGCGCTTCCGGCCGGTGGACTTTGCGCTGTACCAGCAGCGGCTGCAGAAATTCGACTTTGAAATCACCTCGCTGGCCTACCAGGGCACCCACACGCCGGGCCAGGAGTTTGCCGATCTTTTCGGCAGCAAGGCCGCCGACACCGAAGACTCCGGCAACCACGCGGGCGTCAAGAGCCCGGCGGTGGACGACATGATTCGGCGCATGACCGGAGCGCGCACCAAGGCCGAGCTGCTGCCGGCCTGCCGGGCGCTGGAACGCATCATTGCGCATAGCCATTACCTCATCCCGCAGTGGACCGCCGGCACACACCGCATTGCCTACAACGCCTGGCGCCTGGCATTGCCAGCGGTGAGCCCCCCGTACGCCAACAGCGAAGCCTGGGCCATCGACACCTGGTGGAAGAAATGACGACCCCCCCGAAGCGGCCTGCGGCCGCCTCCCCCCAGGGGGCGCCCCCAGCGGCCCGGCTAAGCCGGTTCCGCGGCGGCGCTGGCTGGAGCCCGAGTACCTGATATGGCTGCTTATATCTTCAAACGCCTGTTGCTCATGGTGCCCACGCTGCTGGGGGTGCTGCTGGTGACTTTTGTGGTCACGCAGTTCGTGCCGGGCGGGCCGGTGGAGCAGTACCTGGCCGAAGCCAAGGCGGGCACGGGTGGCGCGGCCGAGGGCGGGGGGTTGAGTTACCGCGGCGCGCAGGGCGTGGACCCGAAGCGGCTGGAGCAGATCAAGGCGCTGTACGGTTTTGACAAACCCGCGCACGAACGCTTCGTGCAGATGCTGGGCCAGTACGCGCGGTTTGACCTGGGCAAGAGCTTCTTCCAGAACAAGGACGTCTGGACGCTCGTGCGGGAGAAGCTGCCGGTGTCCATCAGCCTGGGGCTGTGGACGTTTTTCATCAGCTACCTGGTGGCGGTGCCGCTTGGCGTGGCCAAGGCGGTGCGGGCCGGCACGCGCTTTGACCTGGTGACGACCCTGCTGGTGCTGGTGGGCTATGCGATACCGGGCTTTGTGCTGGGGGTGGCGCTGCTGGTGATCTTTGGCGGGCAACTGCAGTGGTTTCCGCTGCGCGGCCTCACCTCCAGCAACTGGGACGAATTGAGCTGGGGCGCGCGCATCGTGGACTACCTTTGGCACATCACCCTGCCGGTCACGGCCATGGTGCTGGGCAGCTTTGCGGTCACGGCCATGTTGACCAAGAACGCCTTCCTTGAGGAAATCCGCAAGCAGTACGTGCTGACGGCGCGTGCCAAGGGCCTGGCCGACCGCCAGGTGCTGTGGAAGCACATCTTCCGCAACGCGCTGATCCCGATCGTCACCGGCTTTCCGGCGGCGTTCATTGGCGCGTTCTTCACGGGTTCGCTGCTGATCGAGACGCTGTTCTCGCTGGACGGGCTGGGGCTGCTGAGCTACGAAAGCGTGATCCGGCGCGACTACCCGGTCGTGATGGGAACGCTGTACCTTTTCACGCTGATCGGCCTTGTGACCAAGCTCATCTCCGACCTCTGCTACGTCTGGGTGGACCCCCGTGTACGGTTCGACTAACTCCGCATCCCCCACGCGCCGCGCCTGGCAGCGCTTCCGGCGCAACCGGCTGGGCTTTGTGAGCCTGGTGCTGTTCTGCGCGCTGGTGGTGTTGAGCCTGTTCGCGGAAATCATCTCCAACGACAAGCCGCTGGTAGTGCGCTACAACGGCAGCTACTACCTGCCGCTGGTCACCGACTACCCCGAGACCACCTTCGGCGGCGACTTCCAGACCGCCACCGACTACCTGGATCCTTTCATCCGCGAGCAGCTGCGCAAGGACGGCAACTGGGCCATCTACCCGCCCAATCCCTACGGCGCCAAGACCATCAACTACTTCGCCAAATCGCCCAACCCGTCGGCGCCCACGCTGGACAACCTGCTGGGCACGGACGACCGCGGCCGCGATCTGCTGGCGCAGCTGATCTATGGTTTCCGCCTGAACGTGCTGTTCGGCCTGGCGCTCACGGCCATTGGCGTGCTGATCGGCGTGGTCACGGGGGCAATCCAGGGCTATTTCGGCGGCAAGACCGACCTGGCGTTCCAGCGTTTCATCGAGATCTGGGGCGCCATGCCCGAGCTGTACCTGCTGATCATCTTCAGCGCCGTCTTTGCGCCCAGCGTGGCGCTGCTGCTGGTGCTGCTCAGCCTGTTCGGCTGGATGGGGTTGTCGGACTATGTACGGGCGGAATTCCTGCGCAACCGGCAGATGGACTATGTGCGGGCCGCGCGTGCCCTGGGCGTGGGCAACCTGCGCATCATGTGGCGCCACATCCTGCCCAACAGCCTGACGCCGGTGGTGACCTTCCTGCCATTTCGCATGAGCGCGGCCATCCTGGCGCTGACCTCGCTCGACTTCCTCGGCCTGGGCGTGCCACCCGGTACGCCGTCATTGGGCGAGCTGCTCAGCCAGGGCAAGAACAGCATTGATGCGTGGTGGATTTCGCTGTCCACCTTTGGCGTGCTGGTGCTCACGCTGCTGCTGCTGACCTTCATGGGTGACGCGCTGCGCGACGCGCTGGACCCGCGAAAGGCCGAAAAATGACAGCGCTGCTGGACGTCAAGGGGTTGCGCGTTGCTTTCAGTGGCAAGGAGGTCGTACATGGCGTGGACTTCTCCATCCAGCCCGGCGAAAAGCTGGCGCTGGTGGGCGAATCCGGCTCGGGCAAGACCGTCACGGCCCTGAGCCTGCTCAAGCTGGCGCTGAATGCCGATGTATCCGGCAGCGCGCAGTTCGATGGCCGCGACCTGCTGGCGCTGCCGGAGCGTGCGTTGCGCGGCATTCGTGGCAGCGAGATCGCCATGATCTTCCAGGAGCCCATGACGGCGCTGAACCCGTTGTTTGCCGTGGGCGAACAGATCGCCGAGGTGCTGCAGCTGAAAAAGGGCCTGTCGCGCAAGGAGGCCTGGCAGGCCGCCATCGGGCTGCTGGCCAGCACCGGCATCCCCGAGCCTGAGCGGCGCGCGGGCGCCTTCCCGCACCAGCTGTCAGGCGGCCAGCGCCAGCGCGCCATGATTGCCATGGCGCTGGCCTGCCAGCCGCGCCTGCTGCTGGCCGACGAGCCCACCACCGCGCTGGATGTGACGCTGCGCGCACAGATCCTGGACCTGCTGTCGGACCTGCAGCGGCGCAACGGCATGGCTGTGCTGCTGATTACGCACGACCTGAACCTGGTGCGCAAGTTCGCTGACCGGGTGGCGGTGATGGAAAACGGCCATCTGGTCGAACACGGGCCGGTGGCGGATGTTTTTGCCGACCCGAAGCACCCCTACACCCGCAAGCTGATCGACAGCCGGCCCGAGCGGGACGGCGATGAAGCCGTCGTGGCAAACGCCGCCGCTGAGCCGGTGATGCAGGCCGACGGCCTGCGCGTGGGCTACCCGGTGGCCATTCCCGGCGTGCGCGGCTGGTTCCGGCGCGGTGAATTCGTGGCTGTGCAGGGGGCCAGCTTCACGGTGTTGCCGGGCCGCACGCTGGGCGTGATCGGGGAGTCCGGTTCCGGCAAGTCCACGCTGGCGCTGGCGGCTCTTGGCCTGATGCCGTCCAGCGGCAAGTTGGCGGTGGCGGGCCAGGCCTGGGGGCGTGACGCCGCGGCCAACAAAGCCTTGCGCCGCACGGTGCAGGTGGTGTTCCAGGACCCGTTTTCGTCCCTGTCGCCCCGCATGACGGTGGAGGAGATCGTGGGCGAGGGCCTGCTGGTGCATGAACCTGGCCTGGCGTCCGGCCTGCGGCGCGAGCGCGTCACGGCCGCCTTGGCGGAGGTGGGCCTGGAGGAAACCCAGTTTCCTGGGCTGTTGGCGCGCTATCCCCATGAATTTTCGGGTGGGCAGCGCCAGCGGCTCGCCATCGCCAGGGCGCTGGTGGTGCAGCCGCGGCTGCTCGTGCTGGACGAGCCGACCAGCGCACTGGATGTGACCATTCAGAAACAAGTACTCAGATTGCTGCAGCGCCTGCAGCGCGACAAGGGCCTGAGCTACCTGCTGATCACCCACGACGTGGACGTTATCCGTGCAATGGCCCATGACGTAATGGTCATGAAGGACGGTCAGGTGCTGGAGGCCGGGCCGGTGGGCCGGGTGCTGGATGCGCCGCAACATGACTACACCCGCACGCTGGTCGCTTCTGCCTCATAACTCGTTGCAAATCAAGCCTTTACGCAGTACAATCCATAGTTCACGACCAAACGGGCGGGTATTCACCGCCCGTTTTTTTTGGGCGTTTGCTTTTGGCCCGGCGACGTGGATGGAGCATGGGTGTGGCATTGGAGTAACAGGTAAAAGTGGCACTGCAGGAGATCGTTGAACAAACCGTGACCGGGCTGGGCTATGAGCTGGTGGAGATCGAACGCTCCGCCGGTGGCCTGTTGCGCATCACGATCGACCTGCCCTGGCAGGCCGGCGTGCCCGAGCAGTTTGTCAACGTCGAAGACTGCGAGAAAGTCACGCGCCAGCTGCAGTTCGCGCTGGAAGTCGAGGAAGTTGAATACAAGCGGCTTGAAGTGTCGTCGCCGGGCATTGACCGGCCCCTTCGCCGCGAACAGGATTTCGAGCGTTTCGCCGGCGAGGTGATCGACGTCACGCTCAAGGCGCCCATGGGCAGCGCCGCGGGTGGCCAGGTGGCCGCCAACCGCAAGAAGTTTCGGGGCACGCTGGAGCGCGCCGCCGCCGGTGGCTGGCAGATCGTCTGGAGCGACGAGCCCGCCGTCAAGCCGGGGCAGAAGGTCAGCAGGAAGCGCGTGCCCGCGCCCTTGCAGGTACTGGGTTTTACGCTGGACGAGCTGAAAGAGGCGCGGCTGGCTTCGATCGTGGATTTCAAGGGGCGCAAGCCCGGCCGGTCGCCGACCGATCAAACAGGAGAGTTGTGAAATGAATCGCGAAATGTTGATGCTGGTGGAAGCCATCTCGCGCGAAAAGAACGTCGAGCGTGACGTTGTGTTTGGCGCGGTGGAATCCGCCCTGGCGCAGGCGACCAAGAAGCTGTATTCGGGCGAGGTGGACATCCGTGTTTCGGTGGACCGCGACAGCGGCAACTACGAAACCTTCCGCCGGTGGCTGGTGGTGCCTGATTCCGCCGGCCTGCAGAACCCGGACGCCGAAGAGCTGCTGATGGACGCCAGGGAGCGTGTGTCCGATGTGGAAGAGGGCGACTACATTGAGGAGCCGGTGGAGTCCGTGCCGATCGGCCGCATCGGTGCCATGGCGGCCAAGCAGGTCATCCTGCAGAAAATCCGCGACGCCGAGCGTGAAATGCTGCTCAATGACTTCATGTCGCGCGGCGACAAGATCTTCGTGGGCACCGTCAAGCGCATGGACAAGGGCGACATCATCGTGGAGTCCGGCCGCGTCGAAGGCCGCCTGCGCCGCAGCGAAATGATCCCGAAGGAAAACCTGCGCAACGGCGACCGTGTGCGCGCCATGATCATGGAGGTGGACCTCACGCTGCGCGGCGCGCCCATCATCCTGTCGCGCTCGGCCCCCGAATACATGATCGAGCTGTTCCGCCAGGAAGTGCCCGAGATCGAGCAGGGCCTGCTGGAAATCAAGAGCTGCGCCCGTGACCCGGGCAGCCGAGCCAAGATCGCCGTGCTCAGCCATGACAAGCGCGTGGACCCGATCGGCACCTGCGTGGGCGTGCGTGGTACCCGCGTGAATGCCGTGACCAACGAGCTGGCCGGCGAGCGCGTGGACATCGTGCTGTGGTCCGAGGACCCGGCGCAGTTCGTGATCGGCGCGCTGGCGCCTGCCAACGTGAGTTCCATCGTGGTGGACGAGGAAAAGCACGCCATGGACGTGGTGGTGGACGAGGAGAACCTTGCCATCGCCATTGGCCGCGGCGGCCAGAACGTGCGCCTGGCTTCCGACCTCACGGGCTGGAAGATCAACATCATGGACGCCAACGAGTCCGCCCAGAAGCAGGCCGAGGAAACCAGCGTGCAGCGCAAGCTGTTCATGGAAAAGCTCGACGTGGACGAGGAAATCGCCGACATCCTGATCGCCGAAGGCTTCACCAGCCTGGAAGAGGTGGCTTATGTGCCGCTGCAGGAGATGCTGGAAATCGAAAGCTTTGACGAAGACACGGTCAACGAGCTGCGCTCACGCGCCAAGGACGCCTTGCTGACCATGGAAATTGCACGCGAGGAAAGCGTGGAAGAAGTCTCGCAGGACCTGCGTGACCTGGAAGGGTTGACCCCCGAGTTGATCGCCAAGCTTGCCGAATCCGGCGTGCACACCCGCGATGAACTGGCCGACCTGGCTGTTGATGAACTCACTGATATCACCGGCCAGTCCGCGGACGAGGCCAAAGCCATGATCATGAAGGCGCGCGAACACTGGTTTACCAGTGCCGCCGCCTCTCAAGAGTAACGGTCATGAAAGGTAACACGACACATGTCCAGTACGACCGTCGCCGAGTTTGCATCCGAACTCAAGAAATCAACCGAGACGCTGCTTGAGCAATTGCGTAGCGCAGGCGTGCCCAAGGCGTCCCCGGCGGACGCCCTCAGCGAAGCCGACAAGCAAAAGCTGCTGGGCTACCTGCAGGCCAGCCACGGCACGGCTTCGCCCGAGCGCAAGAAGATCACGCTCGTGAAAAAGTCCACCAGCGAGATCAAGCAGGCGGATTCGTCCGGCAAGGCCCGCACGATCCAGGTCGAAGTGCGCAAGAAGCGCACCTTCATCAAGCGCGACGAGGGCTCTGACACCGCCGTGGTCGAAGCCCCCGAGCCCGCCGCCGAGGCGCCGTCGGCCCCGCTCATTGACGACGCCGAACTCGCACGCCGCGAGGAAGAAGCCCGCCGCCAGGCCGAGCTGATCCGCCGCCAGGAAGAAGAGCTGGCCGAAAAGCGCCGCCAGCGCGAGGAGCAGGAAGCGCGCGAGCGTGAGGCTGCGGAAAAGGCCGCCCAGGCTGCCAACGAACAGAAGCAGGCCGAGGCCAAGGCGCAAGCCGTGGCGCCGGCTGGCAAAGATGTGGCCGATGAGGCCGCCGCCAAGGCCGAGGCGCAAGCCCGTGCCCAGACTGAAGCCCGCGAGAAAGCCGCTGCCGAGTCCAAGGCACGCGCCGACGAGGAAGCCGCGCGCGCGGCCGATCTGGGTGAGCGCCGCCGCAAGGCCGAAGCCGAGGCTGCCGCCATCCGCTCGATGATGTCCACGCCCAAGAAGGTGCTGGTTGCCAAGAAGCCCGAGGAACCCAAGCCCGTGGCCAAGGCGGCGGAAGCCGCCAAGTCCGGCGTGAAAGGCACGCTGCACAAGCCGGCTGCGGGTGCGCCGCGTCCTGGCGCCGCGGCACCCGCCGGCCCCGGCGCTGGCAAGGAAGTCAAGTCCGCCAAGCTGTCGTCCAGCTGGGCGGGAGACCCGGCCAAGAAGAAGGAAATCAAGACGCGCGGCGACGCCTCTGGCGGCGTGGGGCGCAACAACTGGCGCGGCGGCCCCCGTGGGCGCCGTGGCAATGACCGTGACCAGCGCGATGAGCAGGTCCAGGCCGCACCGGTTGAAGCCCGGGTGCTGGAGGTCCACGTGCCCGAAACCATCACCGTGGCCGAACTGGCGCACAAGATGGCCGTGAAATCGTCCGAGGTGATCAAGCACCTCATGAAGCTGGGCCAGATGGTCACCATCAACCAGCCGCTGGACCAGGACACCGCCATGATCGTGGTCGAGGAAATGGGCCACAAGGCCATCGTGGCCGCGCTGGACGACCCCGAAGCCTTCACCGACCAGGACGTGGCCGCCGCCGAGGGCGAACCGCTGCCGCGCGCACCGGTCGTGACCGTCATGGGCCACGTGGACCACGGCAAGACCTCGCTGCTGGACTACATCCGCCGCGCCAAGGTGGCGTCGGGTGAGGCGGGTGGCATCACCCAGCATATCGGCGCCTACCATGTGGAAACCGAGCGCGGGATGATCTCTTTCCTGGACACCCCAGGCCACGAGGCGTTCACCGCCATGCGGGCCCGTGGCGCACAGGCCACCGACATCGTGATCCTGGTGGTGGCGGCCGACGACGGTGTGATGCCGCAGACCAAGGAAGCCATCAAGCATGCCAAGGCTGCGGGTGTGCCCATCGTGGTGGCGATCAACAAGATCGATAAACCCGACTCCAACCCGGACCGGGTCAAGCAGGAACTGGTGGCCGAGGAGGTCGTTCCCGAAGAGTACGGCGGCGAATCACCGTTCGTGCCTGTGTCCGCCAAGACCGGCGCTGGCATTGATGCCTTGCTGGAACAGGTACTGTTGCAGGCCGAGGTGCTGGAACTGAAGGCGCCGGTGGATGCCATGGCCAAGGGGCTGGTGATCGAGGCGCAGCTGGACAAGGGCCGCGGCCCGGTGGCCACGGTGCTGGTGCAGTCCGGCACGCTCAAGACCGGCGATGTGGTGCTGGCGGGTCAGACCTACGGCCGCGTGCGCGCCATGCTGGACGAAAACGGCCGGCCCATCAAGACAGCGGGCCCGTCGATCCCGGTGGAAATCCAGGGCCTGACCGAGGTGCCGCAAGCCGGTGACGAGTTCATGGTGCTGGCCGACGAGCGCCGCGCACGTGAAATCGCGACCTATCGCGCGGGCAAGTTCCGCAACACCAAGCTGGCCAAGCAGCAGGCCGCCAAGCTGGAAAACATGTTCACCGACATGACGGCTGGCGAAGTCAAGATGGTGCCCATCATTGTCAAGGCCGACGTGCAGGGTTCACAGGAAGCTTTGGCCGCGTCGCTGCTCAAGCTGTCCACCGACGAGGTGAAGGTCCAGCTGGTGTATGCCGCCGTGGGGGGCATCAGCGAGTCCGACGTCAACCTGGCCATCGCTTCCAAGGCGGTGATCATCGGCTTCAACACGCGGGCCGATGCCGGCGCGCGCAAGCTGGCCGAAGGCAATGGCGTGGACATCCGCTACTACAACATCATCTATGACGCGGTGGACGAGCTCAAGGCCGCCATGTCGGGCATGCTGGCGCCTGAAAAGCGCGAGGAAGTCATTGGCACGGCCGAGATCCGCACCGTGTTCGTGGCGTCCAAGATCGGTACCGTGGCGGGCTGTATGGTCACCTCGGGGCAGGTCACGCGCACCGCGAAGTTCCGCCTGCTGCGCGACAACGTGGTGGTGTACACCGGCGACATCGACACGCTCAAGCGCCTGAAGGACGACGTACGCGAAGTCAAGGAAGGCTTCGAGTGCGGTATCAAGCTCAAGAACTACAACGACATCAAGGAAGGTGATCAGCTGGAGTTCTTCGAGGTCAAGGAAATCGCAAGGACGTTGTAAGCCCCCCCGAAGCGCCTTCGGCGCCTCCCCCCCAGGGGGGCGCCACCGGCGGCCCGGCAGAGCCGGTTCCGCGGTGGCCCACGAAGGAGCCCAGGGTACTGAGCCATGAAAAAGAAGCCCGCCAAGCCCAACCGCAGCTACCAGGTAGCCGACCAGATCCAGCGTGATCTGGCCGAGCTCATCCGCGAGGTCAAGGATCCGCGGCTGGGCATGGTGACGCTGAGCTCGGTCGAGGTCACGCCTGACTACGCCCATGCCAAGGTGTTCTTCAGCGTGCTGGTGGGCGATCCGCAGGAATGCGAGCAGGCTCTCAACCATGCGGCGGGTTTCCTGCGCAATGGCCTGTTCAAGCGCCTGCACATCCACACGGTGCCCACGCTGCATTTCGTGTTTGACCGCACCACCGAGCGTGCCGCCGACATGAATGCGCTGATTGCGCAGGCTGTCGCTTCGCGTTCCAAAGACGAAGAATAGCAATGACAGCGCCGCGCACGAGGGTCGTGAGGCGCCCCGTGCATGGGGTGCTGTTGCTGGACAAGCCGCTGGGCCTGTCGAGCAACAACGCGCTGCAGAAATGCAAATGGCTGCTGCGCGCCGAAAAGGCGGGCCACACCGGCACTCTGGATCCGCTGGCCACCGGCGTGCTGCCGCTGTGCTTTGGCGCGGCCACCAAATTCAGCCAGCTGCACCTGGACGCTGACAAGACCTACGAGACCACCGTGCGCCTGGGCGTGAGGACATCCACGGCCGATGCCGAGGGCGATGTCATCGACACCCGGCCAGTGCGCTGCACGCTGGGCCAGTTGGTGCAGGTGCTGGACAGTTTTACCGGCCTGGTGCGCCAGGTGCCGCCCATGCACAGCGCCCTCAAGCGCGACGGCAAGGCCCTGTACGAGTACGCGCGCGACGGCGAAACGGTGGAGCGCGAGGCGCGCGAGGTGACGATCCATTCGCTGGAACTGCTGGAAGCCGGCCTGCAGGCCGAGGCGCCATTTGTGCGGCTGCGCGTGCATTGCAGCAAGGGCACCTACATCCGTACGCTGGGCGAAGACATCGGCGAAGCCCTGGGATGCGGCGGCCACCTGACCGCCTTGCGGCGCACAGCGACCGGCCCGTTTGATGTGACCCAATGCGTCACGCTGCAGGCGCTGGAAGCCATGGCCGAGCCCGAACGCCTGGCCCGGCTGCTGCCGCTGGAGGCGCTGCTGCCCGGCCACGAGAGCGTCACGCTGGATGGCGACAATGCCGGACGCTTCCTGAGCGGCCTGCGCCGGCGCGGCGATTGGCGCGACAGCGAGCAGGTGGCGGTGTTCGGCACGCCGCGCACGCTGCTGGGCACGGCCCATGTGAAAGCCGGCGAATTGATCCCGGGGCGTCTGCTGAGCCCCCCTGAAATACAGCAAATCCTGGAAACCCAAAAATGAGCACCAAGCAAATCCGCAACATCGCCATCATCGCCCACGTGGACCATGGCAAGACCACGATGGTTGACCAGCTGCTGCGCCAGTCGGGCACATTTGCCGACCACGAAAAGGTGGTGGACACCGTGATGGACAACAACGCGATTGAAAAGGAACGCGGCATCACCATCCTGGCCAAGAACTGCGCCGTGACCTGGAAGGGCACGCACATCAACATCGTGGACACGCCCGGCCACGCCGACTTTGGCGGCGAAGTGGAGCGCGCCCTGTCCATGGTGGACAGCGTGGTGCTGCTCATCGACGCCCAGGAAGGCCCGATGCCCCAGACCCGTTTCGTGACCAAGAAAGCGCTGGCCCTGGGCCTGCGCCCCATCCTGGTCGTGAACAAGGTGGACAAGCCCGGCGCCCGCCCGCAGCATGTCGTTAATGCCGCGTTTGACCTGTTTGACAAGCTGGGCGCAACGGACGAGCAGCTGGATTTCCCGGTGGTGTATGCCTCCGGGATCAACGGCTGGTCATCGCTGGAAGAGGGTGGCCAGGGGGAGCAGTGGGGCCCGGACATGTCGGCCCTGTTCGACACCATCCTCAAGCATGTGCCCGCCAATGCCGGTGATGCGTCCGCGCCCTTGCAGCTGCAGATCTCGGCGCTGGACTTCTCCACGTTCGTGGGCCGCATTGGCGTGGGCCGCATCAGCCAGGGGACGCTCAAGCCCATGCAGGACGTGCTGGTGATGGAAGGCCCGGACGGCAAGTCCTTCAAGGGCCGCGTCAACCAGGTGCTGACGTTCCAGGGCCTGGACCGCATGCAGACGCCGGTGGCCGGCCCCGGCGACATCGTGCTGATCAACGGCATCGAGGATATCGGCATCGGCGTGACGGTGACTGACCCGGCCAACCCGGCGCCGCTGCCCATGCTGAAAGTGGACGAGCCCACGCTGACCATGAACTTCTGCGTGAACACCAGCCCGCTGGCCGGGCGCGAAGGCAAGTTCGTGACCAGTCGCCAGATCTGGGACCGCCTGCAAAAGGAACTGCAACACAACGTGGCCCTGCGCGTGTCGGAGACCGACGAAGAAGGCATTTTTGAAGTGATGGGCCGCGGTGAACTGCACCTGACCATCCTGCTGGAGAACATGCGCCGTGAAGGTTACGAGCTGGCTGTTTCCAAGCCGCGCGTGGTGTTCCGGGACGTGAATGGCGTGCGCCACGAGCCGATTGAAATGGTCACGGCCGACATCGAGGAACAGCACCAGGGTGGCGTGATGCAGGCCCTGGGCGAGCGCAAGGGCGACCTGGTCAACATGGAGCCGGACGGCCGCGGCCGGGTCCGCCTGGAATACCGCATCCCGGCACGCGGGCTGATCGGGTTCACCAATGAATTCCTGAACCTCACGCGGGGCTCGGGCCTGATCAGCAACATCTTTGACGGCTATGAGCCGCACAAGGGTGACATCGGCGGGCGCAAGAACGGCGTGCTGATTTCCATGGACGACGGTGAAATCTTCAACTACGCCCTGGGCAAGCTGGATGACCGTGGCCGCATGTTCGTGCGTGCCAACGATCCCGTGTACGAGGGCATGATCGTCGGCATCCACAACCGTGACAACGACCTGGTGGTGAACGCCACGCGGACCAAGCAGCTGACCAACTTCCGCGTGAGCGGCAAGGAAGACGCCATCAAGATCACCCCGCCGATCCAGCTCACGCTGGAATACGGGGTCGAGTTCATCGAGGACGACGAACTGGTCGAAATCACGCCCAAGTCCATCCGGCTGCGCAAGCGCTTCCTCAAGGAACATGAGCGCAAACGCGCATCGCGTGACGCATGAACCCCCACGCTCCCTCACTGCGTGTGGTCGCTGCCCCCCGAGGGGGCCGTGACCGCCTTGGGGCGGCCCGGCGGCGGTCCGCATGACGCTCAAACACGGACAGGCCGTCTGGCTGATGGTGGCGGTGACCCTGATGTGGTCCATCGCCGGCGTGGTGACGCGCCAGCTGGAACACGCCAAAAGCTTCGAAGTGACGTTCTGGCGCAGCTTTTTCACCATGGTGTCGCTGCTGGTGATCCTGCCGCTGTGGCAAGGCCGCACGGTGTTTCGCAACATGCACTGGAGGAGCCCGTACTTCTGGCTGTCCGGTGTGTGCTGGAGCGTGATGTTCACCGCGTTCATGGTGGCGCTGACGCTGACCACCGTGGCCAACGTGCTGGTGACGATGGCGCTCGGCCCGCTGTTCACGGCACTGATCGCCCGTGTTTTCATTGGCCACAAGCTGCCGTTGCGCACCTGGGGTGCGATCGTGGTGGCCGGCATCGGCATCGGCTGGATGTATGGCTCGCAGGTGAGCCTTGGGGCGCCGGGCGTGCTGATCGGTTCGCTGGTGGCCCTGTGCGTCCCCATCGCGGGCGCGGTGCAGTGGACGGTCACGCAGCGCAGCCAGGCCCACGGCGAAAAGCTGGACCTGGTGCCCTGCGTTCTGGTGGGCGCGGTGATCTCCAGCGCAGTGACCTTGCCGCTGTCATTCCCCTTGATGGCTACCGCCACCGACGTGGCCTGGCTGGGCCTGCTGGGCCTGGTCCAACTGGCCATTCCCTGCACCTTGTCGGTGATTTGCGCGCGCGTGCTCAAGGCACCCGAGGTCTCATTGCTGGCGCTGCTGGAAATCATCTTTGGCATTGCGCTGGCCTGGTTTGGCGCCAACGAGCAACCGGGCCCGAACGTGCTGGCCGGCGGTGCTCTAGTGCTGGGTGCGCTGGTGGTCAATGAACTGATTGGCTGGAGGCAACGCGCATGAGCGCCGCTCGGCCGCCCGAAGGCGCTCGCACCGCAGTTCGCAGCACGGAGGTTTCTCAATGAGCGATGTAGTGGCAGAAATCCGGGGCCGTGCCGGCCTGATCACGCTGAACCGCCCCAAGGCGCTGAATGCGCTGTCGCTCGGTATGGTGCGCGAGCTCACGGCCGCGTTGCTGGCGTGGCGTGATGACCCGGCCGTGGAAGTCGTGGCGGTTCGCGGCACGGGCAAAGAGGGCGTTTTCGGCGCCTTTTGTGCTGGCGGAGACATCCGCTTTTTCCACCAGTCGGCGCTCGCAGGCAATCCGCAGCTGGAAGATTTCTTCACAGAGGAATACGCGCTCAACCACCTGATCCACACCTATCCCAAGCCCTACGTTGCCTTCATGGATGGCATCGTCATGGGCGGCGGCATGGGAATCTCGCAGGGCGCGAGGGTGCGCATCGTGACCGAACGCACCAAGATGGCCATGCCCGAGACCAACATCGGACTCTTTCCGGACGTCGGCGGTGGATTCTTCCTGGGGCGCTGCCCTGGCTACATGGGGGAATACCTGGCCCTGACCGGCAGCGTCATCGGCGGCGCGGACGCCCTGGCGGCCCAGCTGGCAGACGTGATGATGCCGTCGCAAGACCTGCCCGACCTGTGGGAAAGCCTGGTGAGCCTGGGAACGCAGGCCCTGCCGGCGCAGGTTGATGCCGAGTCGGCAGCTGCGCAGTCGGCGCTGGCGCGCGCCAGTGGTCCCATCGACCATTTTTTCGCGCTGGACAGCGTGCCAGCGATCATCGCCGCCCTGGAGGCAGACACCTCGGATTGGGCGCGCGAGACGGCAGCGCTGCTGCGCCACCGCTCACCGCTGATGCTGCACGTGGTGCTGGAGCAGGTGCGGCGCGGCCGCGCCATGGGCCTGGCCGACGACCTGCGCATGGAGCGCGACCTGGTTCGCCACTGCTTCCATCTGCGCCCCGGCGCAGCCAGCGAAACCGTGGAAGGCATCCGCGCGCTGGCCGTGGACAAGGACCACGCACCCAGGTGGAACCCGCCGCGCATTGAAGACGTCACGCCAGAAATGGTTCAGCCGTTCTTCGTGAGCCCCTGGCCCGATCACGCGCACCCACTGGCAACGTTGCGCTGAGCCCGGCCAGCGGCCACCGTGGAACCGGCTCCGCCGGGCCACTGGTGGCGTCCCCCTGGGGGGGAAGCCGCGCAGCGGCTCAGGGGGGTTATCGATGCCTTGATTTCATTGCGCGCTCCACCTCGCGCTTGCCTTCGCGGTCCTTGATGGTGTCGCGTTTGTCATGCTCGGCCTTGCCCTTGGCCAGCGCGATGTCGCATTTGACCTTGCCGGCTTTCCAGTGCAGGTTCAACGGCACCAGGGTGTAGCCTTTCTGCTCGACTTTGCCGATCAGGCGGCGGATCTCGTCCTTGTGCAGCAGCAGCTTCTTGGTGCGCACGGCATCCGGGCTGACGTGGGTGGACGCGGTCTTGAGCGGGTTGATCTGGCAACCCACGATGAACAGCTCTCCGTCGCGGATCACTACGTAGCCATCGGTCAGCTGCACCTTGCCTTCGCGCAGGGCCTTGATTTCCCAGCCCTGCAGCACCATGCCCGCCTCGAAGCGCTCCTCGAAGAAGTAGTTGTACGCGGCCTTCTTGTTGTCGGCGATGCGCGCGGAGGTGTCGGGTTTCTTGGCCATGAAGTGATGTGGGGTTCCGTGGCCTCAATACAATGCAATTGCGCCGTGGGCCGCGATTTTACGTTCCCACGGGCACCTTTCGCAGAATGAAACACGTCCACAAGTCCGTCCTCATCTGGTACAGCGCCGAAGAAATGTTCGCCCTGGTGACCGACGTGGCCCGCTACCCCGAATTTCTGCCCTGGTGTGACCACGCCGCCGTGCTTGAAACCGACGCTGGCGGCATGAAGGCCGAGGTGGGCATTGCTTTCAGCGGTATCCGCCAGACCTTTACCACCCACAACGCCCATGTGCCAGGCCGCGAAGTGGCCATGAAGCTGCTCAACGGCCCGTTCTCGACGCTGGACGGCCAGTGGCGGTTTGTGCCGCTGGGTGACGGCACCCAGCGGGCCTGCCGGGTGGAGCTTGACCTGCATTACGGCTTTGACAACGTCGCGCTGGCAGCGCTGGTGGGGCCGGTGTTTGACCGTATCGCGGGCAGCCTGGTGGACGCTTTCGTCAAACGGGCTGAGCAGGTCTATGCCTGAGCAGGCGCTCATCCGCGTCGTGGTGATGTTGTCACCGGGCCCGCGCACGGTGCGCGAAGCGGTGCTGACCTTGCCCGCGGGTGCCACGGTGCAGCAGGCGCTGCAGGCCAGCGGCCTGATGGAGCCCGGCGCCCAAGAGCTGGCTGCGCTGTCGGTGGGCGTGTGGCGGCGCAAGGCCGCCTTGACGCAGGTTCTGCGGGACCACGACCGTGTGGAGGTTTACCGCCCCTTGCTGGTGGACCCCAAGGTGGCACGCCGCGAGCGTTTTGCCCGCCAGGGGGCGCGGTCGGCTGGCCTGTTTGCCAGCCGGCGCGCCGGCGCGAAAGCGGGTTACTGAGCGCGGGCGGCGCGCGCCATCAGAGCTTGGGGGCCGGGCCGCATTCAGCCGCCATGATTTCACCCAGGCGCTTGCTCTCGGCAGCGCGTGCGGCGTCGGTCATGAAGTCGCGCTCGCCCTTGGCATTGGTGGTGGCGATGCGCATGCCGGAGTCCATTGAGGCCTTGGCCCGCTTGGCCCGTTCGCAGTTGTCGGCCCTGGCCTTGGCAAGGCGCTCTTCCTCGGCCTTCTTCTTGGCGGCCTCGGCGGCTTCGGCCTGCTTTTTCTTTTCTTCGAGTTCCTTGTCCTTGCCGCTCAGCCGGGGGGCGCTGGCGGCTGCCTTGGGCGCGGCGGCTGCGGTCTTGGCGGCATCGGCCGCAGCGGCCTGCGCGCCATCAGCCGGGGCGGGCGCCGCCGCTGCGGCAGCGCGGGCCGCAGGCTGCTTGAGGATGTTTTTGGCGGGAATGTCAGACGGCGGCGCCTGGTCCGAAAAGACCTTGCGGCCATCCTTGTCGATCCATTGCCACTGGGCGGCTGCAGCAACGGGCAGGGCCAATGCCAGGGCGGCCGTGAGGGCGTGAAGCAGTTTCATGCATGCCAGTGTAGCGCCGCACCCGCAGGTGCCCAAGCTGTTACAGGCAACTGCGTCACGCTGCAGGCGGACGGGTCTTCAGGGTTAGTACCAAGTGCGCGGGTACAATCCGTTTTTTGGAGCTTTCTCATGCGCCTTCTAGGAAAAGCGCTCACCTTCGACGATGTGTTGCTGGTGCCGGCGTTCTCCCAGGTCCTGCCCAAGGACACGTCCCTTGCGACGCAATTCTCCCGAAACATCAGCCTGAACCTGCCGCTCGTGTCCGCCGCCATGGACACGGTGACCGAGGCGCGCCTGGCCATTGCCATCGCCCAGGAAGGCGGCATCGGGATCGTTCACAAAAACCTCACCCCCAAACAGCAGGCCGCCGAGGTGGCACGCGTCAAGCGCTATGAATCCGGCGTGCTGCGCGACCCGGTGGTCATCACCCCCGAACACACCGTGCTGCAGGTCATGCAACTGTCCGACGAGCTGGGCATTTCCGGCTTTCCGGTGCTGGACGGCGGCAAGGTGGTCGGCATCGTCACCGGCCGGGACCTGCGCTTCGAGACCCGCTACGACGTGAAGGTGCGCGACATCATGACGCCGCGCGAGCGGCTGATCACGGTGCCCGACGGCACGACGCTGGCCGATGCCAAGGCGCTTTTGAACAAGCACAAGCTGGAGCGCCTGCTGGTGGTCAACAGCGCGTTCGAGCTCAAGGGCCTGATCACGGTGAAAGACATCACCAAGCAGACCAGCTTTCCCAATGCGGCGCGCGATGCCTCCGGGCGGCTGCGCGTGGGCGCGGCCGTGGGCGTGGGCGAGGGCACTGAGGAACGCGTCGAGGCGCTGGTCAAGGCCGGCGTGGACGCCATCGTGGTGGACACCGCGCACGGCCACAGCAAGGGCGTGATCGACCGGGTGCGCTGGGTCAAGCAGAACTACCCCCAGGTGGACGTGGTGGGCGGCAACATCGCCACCGGCGCGGCTGCGCTGGCGCTGGCCGAGGCCGGCGCGGACGCCGTCAAGGTCGGCATTGGCCCCGGCTCCATCTGCACCACGCGCATTGTTGCGGGCGTGGGCGTGCCCCAGATCATGGCCATTGACAATGTGGCCACGGCGCTGCAAGGCAGCGGTGTGCCGCTGATTGCCGACGGCGGCATCCGCTACAGCGGCGACATCTCCAAGGCCATTGCCGCCGGTGCCAGCACCGTCATGATGGGCGGCATGTTCGCCGGCACCGAAGAGGCGCCGGGCGAAATCGTGCTGTACCAGGGCCGCAGCTACAAGAGCTACCGTGGCATGGGCAGCATCGGCGCCATGCAGCAGGGCAGCGCCGACCGCTACTTCCAGGAAGCCACCACGGGCAACCCCAATGCCGACAAGCTGGTGCCCGAGGGCATCGAGGGTCGCGTGCCGTACAAGGGCTCGCTGGTGTCCATCGTGTTCCAGATGGCCGGCGGCGTGCGCGCCAGCATGGGTTATTGCGGCTGCGCGACCATCGAAGAGATGAAGAACAAGGCCGAATTCGTGGAAATCACCTCGGCGGGCATCCGTGAAAGCCACGTCCATGACGTGCAGATCACGAAAGAGGCGCCGAATTACCGCGCCGACTGAGCCAGGCCGCCCCACGCGTCACGCCGATCGTGTAGAACGGTGGCTCCAACCAACCAGGAGTGCTTTATGGGAATGATCTCTTTTTTGAAAGAAGCGGGCGAAAAGCTGTTCGGCAAGAAGCCGGAGGTCGCTGCGGCCATTGCCGAGCCCACGAACGAGGAAAAAATAGCCGCGGCCAACGCCGCCGCATCAGAGGCCATCAAGCACTACATCAGCACGCAGAACCTGCCAACCGATGGCCTGACGGTGAGCTTCAACGGCGCAGACCAGATCGTGACTGTCAGCGGCCTGGTGGCCACCCAGGAAATCCGCGAAAAGATCGTGCTGTGCTGCGGCAACGTGCAACACGTGGCGGGCGTGGCTGACGAGATGCAATGCGCCGAGCCGGCCGACGAAAGCCAGTACCACCTGGTCAGCCGGGGCGATACCCTGAGCGCCATCGCCAAGCAGTTCTACGGCAACGCCAACGCGTACATGCAGATCTTCGAGGCCAACAAGCCCATGCTGTCGCACCCCGACAAGATTTACCCCGGACAGGTACTGCGTATCCCCCCCAAGGCATGACACACCAGAAAATCCTCATCCTCGACTTCGGCTCACAGGTCACCCAGCTGATCGCCCGGCGCGTGCGCGAAGCGCATGTGTTCTGTGAAGTCCATCCCTGTGACGTGACCGACGAGTGGGTGAGGCAGTACGCCGCCGACGGCACCCTCAAGGGTGTGATCCTCTCTGGCAGCCATGCCAGCGTGTACGAGGACACCACCGACAAGGCGCCCCAGGCGGTGTTCGAGCTGGGCGTGCCGGTGCTGGGCATTTGCTACGGCATGCAGACCATGGCCCACCAGCTGGGCGGCAAGGTCGAAGGTGGCCACAAGCGCGAATTCGGCTTTGCGGCCGTGCGCGCCCGGGGCCACACGGCGTTGCTGAAAGACATTGCCGACTTCACCACGCCGGAAGGCCATGGCATGCTCAATGTCTGGATGAGCCATGGCGACAAGGTGACCGAGCTGCCGCCGGGCTTCAAGCTCATGGCCAGCACCGACAGCTGCCCGATCGCCGGCATGGCCGACGAAACCCGGCATTTCTATGCCGTGCAGTTTCACCCGGAAGTCACCCACACCCAGCAGGGCAAGGCCATTCTTGAGCGGTTTGTGCTGGGTATTTGCCAGGCCAAACCTGACTGGGTGATGCGTGACCACATTGCCGAAGCCGTGGACCTGATCCGCCAGCAGGTGGGTGACGAGGAGGTGATCCTGGGCCTGTCGGGCGGCGTGGATTCGTCCGTGGCGGCGGCGCTGATTCACCGCGCCATTGGCGACCAGCTGACCTGCGTGTTCGTGGACCATGGCCTGCTGCGCCTGAACGAAGGCGACATGGTCATGGACATGTTCGTGGGCAAGCTGCACGCCAAGGTCATCCGCGTGGACGCCAGCGAGCTGTTCCTGGGCAAGCTGGCCGGCGTGAGCGACCCGGAGGCCAAGCGCAAGATCATCGGCGGTGAATTCGTCACGGTGTTCAAGCAGGAGGCAGCAAAACTGACCAGCGCAGGCGCCAAAGGAGCCAAGTGGCTCGCTCAGGGCACGATCTATCCCGACGTCATCGAATCCGGCGGCGCCAAGAGCAAGAAGGCCGTCACCATCAAGAGCCACCACAACGTGGGCGGCCTGCCCGAACAGCTGGGCCTGAAGCTGCTGGAGCCGCTGCGCGATCTGTTCAAGGACGAGGTGCGCGAGCTGGGCGTGGCGCTGGGCCTGCCGCCCGAGATGGTGTACCGCCACCCGTTCCCCGGCCCCGGCCTGGGCGTGCGCATCCTGGGCGAGGTGAAAAAGGAATACGCCGACCTGCTGCGCCGTGCCGACGCGATCTTCATCGAGGAACTGCGCAACTTCCGCGACGAAGCCACCGGCAAGACCTGGTACGACCTGACCAGCCAGGCGTTCACCGTGTTCCTGCCGGTCAAGAGCGTGGGCGTGATGGGCGACGGCCGCACCTACGATTACGTCGTGGCCCTGCGCGCCGTGCAGACCAGCGACTTCATGACGGCCGACTGGGCCGAGCTGCCCTATGCGCTGCTCAAGAAGGTGTCCAGCCGCATCATCAACGAGGTGCGCGGCATCAACCGCGTGACCTATGACGTGTCCAGCAAACCACCGGCCACCATCGAGTGGGAATGAATCCGCGCGCGGCCCTGTTGCGTACACCTCCTGCCTGAGACGTACCCATCACCATGATCGCTCCCCCCATCCCCGACAACGAAGCCGAACGCCTGGCGGCCATGGACCAGGCCCTGTGCGCGTTCGTGCCGCGCGAAGAGCGGTTTGACCGCATCACGCGCACGGTGCGCCGCCTGCTGAATGTGCCCATTGCGCTGATCTCCATCGTGGAGCGCGACGCCCAGTGGTTCCGCTCGGCCCAGGGCCTGGCGGAGGCGGAGACGCCTCGCAACATCTCGTTTTGCGGCCATGCGGTGGCGTCCGGCAAGGTGCTGGCCGTACCCGATGCCACCAATGACCCGCGCTTCTGGGACAACCCGCTGGTCACCGGCCCGCCCTACATCCGCTCGTACCTGGGCATCCCGCTGACCATTGCGCCGGGCGTGCGCGTGGGCACTTTGTGCGCGCTGGACAACCAGGTGCGCAACTTCACACAGCAGGACATCCTGGGCATGGAGGACCTGGCCGCCATGGCCGAGGCCGAGCTTCGCCTGGACGCCATGGGCACCACCCAGCGCCAGCTGATCACCGCGCTGGGCCAGGCCGAACGGCGCGCCAGTGTGGACCCGGCCACCGGCTGCTGGAATGCCCGCAGCTTCCGTGAGCTCGTGAGCATGACCGTGGCGGATTGCATGCGCCAGGGCACGACGGCTGCGCTGTGCTACGTGCGGGTGCGCAACTACGCCGCCTTGACGGGGGACGGCGACAAGGCGCAGGCCGGCATCATCCGCCAGCTGCTGGCCCAGGTGCTGCGCCGGCGCCTGCCCACGCACGGCGCCCTGGGCAGCCTGGGTGAGCGCGACTTCTGCGCGCTGGTGCCCGGCGCATCACAGCTGGAAATCGAAGGCAGCCTGGCGGCGTTCACTTACCCGCACGTCAAGCTGGACATGCCCGGCATCCACATGGACCTGACGCTGGACCTGGCGTTTGGCCTGGCCTTCCTGGGCGACATGAAGTCCGCCAACCCGGCGACCGAGCTGTGGGCCACGGTGGTGGCAGGGCTGAAAGACTGACCGGCGCGCGCCCGGCTGGCGCGGCACAAGCGGCACAATGGCGCGCATGTACCAGCCGCCCCAATTCAAATCGACCGACCGTGCCACCGCCGTGCGCCTCATGCGCGAGCACCCGTTTGCCAGCCTGATTTCAGTGGACGACGCGGGCCTGCCCTTTGTGACGCACCTGCCGCTGCACCTGGAGGAGCGGGCGGACGGCACGGACAGCGTGAACGGGCAGGGCGGCCTGGTGCTGTTGGGCCACTGTGCCAAACCCAACCCGCACTGGCGGTACCTGCAGGCCCGCCCGGTGGCGGTGGTCACCTTTGTGGGGCCCCACGCCTATCTGTCGCCCAAGGTGTACCCCGACCTGGCCCGCGTGCCCAGCTGGAACTACATGGCGGTGCACTGCACGGTGCAGGCCACGCTGGTGGAGGACGGCCCGGCCAAGGACCGCCTGCTCAAGAAGCTGATCGGCGACCACGAGCCGCCGTACGCCGACCAGTGGCGCGCGTTGGGCGAAGATTTCGCCAACAGGATGCTGCCCGGCATCATGGCTTTTGAGCTGCGGGTGACCGAGCTGCAATGCAAGGTCAAGCTCAACCAGCACCGCCCGGAATCGCACGCGGCGCTGAAAGCGGCGTATGCCGCAGGCAATGACAACCAGCGCGCCCTGGCCGCCTGGATGGGCGAGCTGGGCCTGGGCGGGTGAGCCGCCGATGAGCCACCCGGACGACATCCGCTTCATGACGCTGGCCCTGGCGCAGGCGCGCGAGGCCGCCGCCGCGGGCGAGGTTCCGGTGGGCGCCGTGGTGGTGCACAACGGTGAAGTCATCGCCACCGGGCGCAACGCCCCCGTGGGCACGCATGACCCCACCGCCCATGCCGAGATCGCCGCGCTGCGCGCGGCGGCCACGCGCCTGGGCAATTATCGGCTGGACGGCTGCACGCTGTACGTCACGCTGGAGCCTTGTGCCATGTGCAGCGGCGCCATGCTGCATGCCCGGCTGACGCGGGTGGTGTTTGGCGCGCCCGATGCCAAGACCGGCGCCGCTGGCTCAGCCCTGGATGTGCTGGGCAACGCCCGCATCAACCACCAGACCCAGGTGACTGGCGGTGTGCTGGCACACGAGTGCGGGGCGGTGCTGAGCACGTTTTTCCAGGCGCGCCGCGAAGCCGCGCGCAGCGCGGCTTCACCGCTGCGCGACGACGCGTTGCGCACGCCCGACGCGCGGTTTGACGGCCTGCCCGGCTACCCCTGGGCGCCACGCTACCTGCATGACTTGCCCGCCCTGGGCGGCCTGCGCCTGCATTACCTGGACGAAGGCCCCGCCGATGCACCGCTGACCTGGCTGTGCCTGCATGGCAACCCGGCCTGGAGCTATCTTTACCGCAGGATGATCCCGGTTTTCCTGGCTGGTGGCGGACGCGTGGTGGCACCGGACATGCCCGGCTTTGGCAAAAGCGACAAACCCAAGAAAGACACGGCCCACAGCTTCAGCTGGCACCGCCAGGTGCTGCTGGAGCTGGTGCAGCGGCTGGACCTGCGCCATGTGGTGCTGGTGGTGCAGGACTGGGGCGGCCTGCTGGGCCTGACGCTGCCCATGGACGCGCCGCAGCGCTACAGCGGCCTGCTGGCCATGAACACCACGCTGGCCGCGGGCGATGCGCCACTGAGCCCGGGCTTTCTGGCCTGGCGCGAGATGTGCGCGAAGAACCCTGAATTTGACGTGGGGCGCCTGTTTGCCCGCGGCAATCCGCACATGAGCGCCGCGGAATGCGCGGCCTACAACGCGCCATTTCCCGACAAGGGCCACCGCGCCGCGCTGCGCGCCTTCCCGCCCATGGTGCCCGAACATCCCGATGCGGATGGGGCTGCCGTCGCGCGCGCGGCGCGCGGCTTCTGGCGCGAGCGCTGGTCTGGCCAGACCTTGATGGCCGTGGGCGCACAGGACCCGGTGCTGGGCCCGTCCGTGATGCAGGAACTGCAGCAACTGATCCGCAACTGCCCGCCGCCCCTGGTGCTGGCGCAGGCCGGCCATTTCGTGCAGGAGCACGGCGAGGCGGTGGCGCAGGCCGCGGTGGGATACTTCAAGCCGTGAAAAAACACATCTACATCTTCTCGCCGTCCAGCGCCGTGCGCGACAAGGCGGCCTTCAGGCGCGGCGTGGCCCGCCTGCGCGCATTGGGCCATGAGGTCGAAATCGACGAAGCCGCGCTGAAAAGCCACATGCGTTTTGCCGGCGATGACGCGACCCGCGTGGCCGCCATCCACCGCGCGGCGGCCAGCGGCGCCGACGTGGCCCTGATATCGCGCGGCGGCTACGGCCTCACGCGCATCCTGCCCGCCATTGACTACAAGCGCGTGGCCAAGGCCGTGCAGGGCGGCACCCGGTTCGTGGGCCTGAGCGATTTCACCGCCTTCCAGTGCGCGGTGCTGGCCAAGGCCGGCGCCGTGACCTGGGCCGGCCCGGCGGTGGGCGAGGATTTTGGCGTGGACGGCACGCCCGACGACATCATGGAAGCCTGCTTTGACGACCTGATTGGCGGGCAGGGCGAAGGTACCGGCTGGCAGCTGCCACGCAACACGCCGCCGCTGCCCGCGCGCAAGGACGGCGTGTGGGCCGTGAAGGACGCCGTGCTGTGGGGCGGCAACCTGGCGGTGCTGTCCAGCTTGGTGGGAACGCCCTGGCTGCCCGCCGTGAAGGGCGGGGTGCTGTTCCTGGAGGAAGTGCATGAGCACCCCTACCGCGTGGAGCGCATGCTGACGCAGCTGCTGCACGCGGGCGTGCTGGCGCAGCAAAAGGCCATCGTCATGGGGCAGTTCACCAACTACAAGCTGGTGCCGCACGACAAGGGCTTCAAACTCCAGACGGTGGTGGACTGGCTGCGCACCCAGGTGAAGGCGCCTGTGCTGCAGAACCTGCCGTTTGGCCATGTGCCTACCAAGGTGCTGCTGCCGGTGGGCGCACGGATTGACCTGGCCGTGGAGGGCCGCGACGCCTTCATGCTGTGGGGCCACGCCCACTGAACCTGCGGCCCAGGCCGCGCGGTTTCAGCCGATCAGCGGGCTGGGGCGGGACGTGAGGCCGGCGGGCAACAGCCCCTTGAACATCGCCGTGAGCCTCAGGATCTGCTCACGCGCCTGGACTTCGCCCTGCATGGCTGACAGGGCGGCCATCAGGTCGCCACGCAGGTACCACAGCGCCTGCACGTCATTGGCATAGCGCACGCGGCGTGTGACCTGCGGGAACTGCTGGGCGCCGGTGGTCCCGAGCATGTCCAGCATGGCCTGGCGGATGTCTTCCGTGCCGTTCTCCAGCATGGACTCCGAAGGCTGGGACGATGCGCCCAGCAATCCGTAAATGCTGCTTCGAAGATTGGGTTTGATCCAACGCATGGGCTCTTTTTTTGTCGTACGGGAAACGAATTTGCTGTGGGGGTCTGACAACTTATGCCGAGCATGCCCTGAACGCAAGTCAAAGCTGTGACGTAGTTAACGGAAAACAACACGCCAAATCAATCACTTGGTAACGATTCGTGAGGTTAATTCTATTTTCTGATCGGATTCGCGCCGAGCGTGGCGCAGGCGCACATGCTCTAAACTCGCCGCAGAACAACTCCACAACGGCGGGGCATGGCTGTCAATAGTACGGTTGTATTTGCAGACTTGACGGGAAGCACCGGCGTCTTTGAGGCCCTGGGTAATGCCAAGGCGACGCAGGCGATTACCCGCCTGACCCAATGGATCAGCCAGGTCTGCGAGGCCCACGGCGGGCGGGTTGTCAAAACCCTGGGCGACGGCGTGCTTGCGGTATTTCCGCGGGAAAGCGATGCCGTCAACGCCGTGGTCGAGCTGCAGCGCAACCACCTCAAACGCATTCTCAACTGGCCGCCCAAGCTGCGCATGCGGTTGCAGGTGGGTGTGGCCTGCGGCGAAATCGTCGAAGTGGACGGCGACTGTTATGGCGACGCGGTGAACGTGGCTTCGCGCCTGTCCGACCTGTCCGGCGCGGACCAGATCTGGGCCACTGACACCGTGGTGGACCGCATTGCCAACCCGCCGGAGGGTGTGCGCTTTCGCAGCCTGGGCCCCATCAGCATCCGCGGCAAGGCCGAAAAGCGCGTGGTGTACCGGATTGAATGGCACGAGGAAGTGGTGTCGGAACTGCTGACGGCGCCGGGTTCGCTGGATCTGCTCAAGGCCCAGCGGACGGACACCGTGCTGGGCCAGATCGAGCTGTCATGGCTGGACGTGAACGCCTCGTTCAAGTCCACGGACCTGCCCATCCACCTGGGCCGGGTGGTGGAGGCGGAGTTCGTCGTCAACGACCAGCGCGTGTCGCGCCTGCACGCCAAGATCGAATGGCGCAACGGCACCTTTGTGCTGACCGACCTGAGCAGCTACGGCACCTGGGTGCGCTTTGCCGGCAGTGACACCGAGCTGGCGCTGCGCCGCGACGAATGCGTGCTGCACGGCAAGGGCGAGATTGCCCTGGGCGCGCCGTTCAGCGACTTCACCGTGCCCACGGTGAGCTTCAACCTCTCAGGAAGCGCCGTCGAGCTGGCCCACCGGGCCGGCGGCCCCGGGCGCTGAGCCGCCCACCGCCTGCGCCAGGGCCAGCACCGACAGCGGCGCCGAACCCTCGGCCTTGTTGTTCACCGTGACATAGACGTTGTGCCCGGCGGCGGCCGTGGCGGCCATCACCCTGGCCAGCACGCCGCGCGTGGCCGGGTCCGGGTCCACCAGCCGGTCAAAGGGTTCGTACAGCCCCTTGGCTTCTTCGTAGCCCTGCGCGCCATGGCGGCCGTGCAGGCTCCAGCGGCACACCAGTGGCCCCGGCCACAGCGCGCGCAGCACGGGCAACTGGTCCTGCACCGGCGGCAGGCGCGGATGCAAACCCAGGCAGTAAGTGGCGCCCGCCGCGCGCAGCACGGCAGCGAAGGCTGGCGTCAGCAGTTCCGGGTTGCGCACCTCCACCGCCACGATGCCGTCAGGCGCAACCGGCTTGAGCGGTGGCAGCGCAGCGAGCAGGGCCGCCAGGCGCTCCAGCAGCTCGGGCAGCCGTTGCAGCCAGGCGGCAGGCAACGGGCTGAGCTGGAAGACCAGCGCGCCGATGTGCGCACCCAGGCCGTCCAGCGCGGGCTGGACGAATTCAGACACCGCCAGCGCAGGGTCCAGGAACGCCGGGTTGGGTTGCATGCCGCGCCCGGCTTCGCCCCGCACCACGGCATCGGTGATCAGGCTGGGCGCCTTGACCACGAAGCGGAAGTCGTCCGGCACCTGGGCGGCATAGGCCGCGTACTGGCTGGCCGACAGCGGCCGGTAGAACGTGCGGTCCAGGCTGACCGTGCGCAGCGCGGGGTGCTGGGCGTAGGCGCCGAGCCCGCTTTTGGCCAGCGCCGCGTCGCTGCAGGCGTTGCCCCAGACCAGGCCGGTCCAGCCTGGAAAGCTCCATGACGACGTGCCCAGGCGGATGCGCCGTGGCACGGCGTCGGCAATGCGGCGGGTGTCTGCATCCACCACGGCGGGCAGCACGCCGGGCAGCACACCGGTACGAGGGCGCGCGGCTTTCCTGACCGGTGGGGGCACTGGCGGGCCCGCGTCGCCAAAAAGATCCGGGCCTTCAGATGTCATGCGGCCGATTGTGTCACCGGCCCTGCGGGCGCCTTCAGCCGGGTTGCCCGTCCAGCCGCGCGCGGGTCAGCACCGGCCAGTAGCACACGGCATACAGGGCGAAGCCGCTGGACCACAGCGCCGCCGACACCAGGACCGCGGGCATCGTCCATGCGGGCACGGCCCAGGGCACCAGCACGCGCACCAGGGCGGCGGCGCCCACAAGCAGGTAGCACGCCAGGTCGGCCCGGCTGGCGCGCAACGGCCGGCCGGTATGGCCCCTGGCGGTGCGCGTCATCATGCCGATGATCAGCCCGCCCGCCGCGCCCACGGTCAGCGCATGCGTTGCCGTGGAGGGCGCTGCCCAGGCCAGCGCTGCCAGCGCGCGCAGCGCCAGGTGCACCACGATCCACAGGTAGGCGGCATGCAGCACCCACACCAGCGGTGCGCGCCAGGTTTTCCAGGGTTGCCAGAGCAGCCAGCGCACCAGATGCGCCAGCGCGCATGCGCCCGCCAGCGCCCCGAGCCAGCCGCCTTGCAGCTGTGCGGCGTCGGCAGCCGCCAGCGCCAGCACCAGGCCCAGCGCGGCTTTTTCCACCACCGGCTGGCGCGTCGCCCGCGCGCCCGGCACGCCATTGTTGGTGAACATCGGAATCACCCGCCCACCCATGACCACCATGATGAACAGCACGATGTCCAGCGCGAGCTGCACGCCCAGCCAGCTGGGCACCGCCAGCACGCCCAGCCGCTCCAGGTGGATGGCCAGCGCCGCGGCGGCCAGCAGCACCAGCAGCGCGATGAAGAAGTAATTGCGCCGGACACCCGCGCGCACGAACGGAATGGCCAGCGCGACCGCGGCCGCCAGCGGAAAGGCCACGTTGGCCAGCGCCGCAGCCCAGCCAAAGGGCGTCAGCACCAGCACGCGGGCAGCGACCCACAAGGCCGCCAGCGCGGCCAGCGGCAGGCCCGTGGGCGTGGGCAGGCCGGACCAGTTGCGCCCGGCGGTGAACAAAAAGCCCACGATCACCGCCAGCGTGAAGCCAAACAGCATTTCATGGGCATGCCACAGGGGTCCGTGCAGATAGGGCTGGCCCAGCCAGCCCGCGAATTGCAGCGCCCACAGCCCGATGGACAGTGCGGCAAAGGCGCTGGCCAGCAGGTAAAACGGGCGAAAGCCCAACTGCCACAGGGCAAAGCCGGGCGCCGCCGCTGGCGCGCGCCGCGGTTCGTGAATGGTGATGAGGGGCTTCATGCCGGGCTCCTTGAGGTGTCAGGCGGTGGCGCAGGTGGAAAGTGCCTGCGCCAGCGGGGGCCGGGGTCGTTTGATGCGGGTCAAGCAGGGCGGGCCGATTTGAAGGATGCTGTGGCCATGAGCACCTTGTCCCACTTCGACCAATTGCTGCAGGCGGCCGCGGCCCAGTCCCAGCCGCAGCAGCTTCTTTTTGTGTTTGCCGCCGCCCGGTTGCCCGACGACGCCACGCCGGCGCAGCGTGCGGGGTTCGACGCCGGGCAGGGCGGCGTGCTGGAGCCGCTGGCTTGCGTGGACAAGACGCCGGACGAGCTTCAAAGCTTCCAGGCGCTGGTGGAAGAAGCGCGCAGCGCCTGCCCGCCCTGGCAGGTGGTGTTCATTGCCACGCTGGCGGGGCAGGACGGGCAGCCGCCTGCGGCCTCGCGCGTGGATGCGGCGCTGGCCAGGATGGTCGAGGGCCTGCGCGCGGGCGATCTGGCGCCGTACATGGCACTGGACCCGCAAGGCGAGCCGCTGGTGTTTTCCTGAAAGGCCCGCCACCGGCTCACCCGCATGAGCCGATGTGGCCGCACTGGGTGCACCAGTCGCAACCGTCCTTGCGGATGACTGCGTGGGCACCGCATTCCGGGCATTTGGCGCCCGCCATGGCCGGCATGGCGTTACCAGCGGGTGGCTCTGGCGTGGCCAGGCCATCCCCGGCCGTGCCGGCGGGGGCGTTGCGCCGGGCAATGATGTTCTGGATCGCATACGCCACGGCTGCCACTTCGCTGTCGTGCCACAGGGGCACCGGCGTGCCGTCCTGGCGCGCCACGCTGCCCAGGCGTACCGGCCCGCGGTCCCAGGCTACCTTGCGCATGTCGCTCAGGGCCCGTTCCAGAAAGCCGCCGCGCGCCGCCAGCGACAGCATGCGCATGGTGGAGGTGATCCACTGCTGCGATTCGCCGCTTTGGCCCACGGGCATGAAGAACTCGATGGCCCGTTCGCGCCCGTCGGCCAGCGGCAGGAAGGACACGATCAGGTACAGGTTCTGGCGGCCCTGCTGCGTCCAGTATTCGATCTTTTCAGCCACCGCCGCCAGCGCGCCGCGCGGCCTGCTTTCAATCACGGCCCGCATGGGGTCGGGCGTTGCAGCCGCATCGGGCGCGGCGCTGGCGGCTGGTGTGCCCGTCTCCAGCACCGAGCCCAGGATGGTGTTGGGCCGGTAGGTGGCCAGGCCCTTGAGCCCGGCCTGCCAGGCCAGCAGGTACAGGCCCTTGAAGTCGTCGTATGGACAGTCCGCCGGCACATTCACCGTCTTGGAGATGGCCGTGTCCACAAAGGGCTGCACGGCCTGCATCATCGCGATGTGGCTGGCCGGGCTCATCTGCAGCGCCGAGACGAAGTACGCTGGCAACTGCGTCACGTCGCCGCCCAGCGATTCATACAGCCGCCAGGCGTGGTCCTGCACGGTGTATTCCGTGGTGCTGCCGTCGGCTTCGCGCTTCCTGCGCAGGTAGGTCCATGAAAAGGGCGGCTCGATGCCGTTGGAGGCGTTGTCGGCAAACGCCAGGCTCACCGTGCCGGTCGGGGCGATCGACAGCAGGTGGCTGTTGCGGATGCCGTGCTGACGGATGCTCTCCTGAAGCGCGGGCGGCAACCGGCTGGCAAAGGTGCCGCTGGCCAGGTAGGCCTGGGCGTCGAACCGGGGGAAGGCGCCTTTTTCGCGTGCCAGCGCCACCGATGCCGCGTAGGCGGCGTCGCGCATGCACTGCGCCATGCGCGCAGCCATCGCCCGGCCTTCGGGTGCGTCATAGCGCAGGCACAGCATGGCCAGGGCATTGCCCATGCCGGTAAAGCCCACGCCAATGCGCCGCTTGGCCTGCGCCTCGGCCTGTTGCTGGGGCAGGGGCCACCAGGTCAGGTCCAGCACGTTGTCCAGCGCGCGCACCTGCGTAGCCACAGCCTGCGCAAACGCTTCAAAGTCGAATGCCGGCTCACCGGCAAAGCCAAAGGGGTGCCGCACAAAGTGCGTGAGGATCACCGGCCCGAGGTCGCAGCAGCCGTAGGCTGGCAGCGGCTGTTCGCCACAGGGGTTGGTGGCGGCGATGGCCTCGCAGTAGCCCAGGTTGTTGTCGCGGTTGATCGTGTCCAGGAACAGGATGCCGGGCTCGGCATAGTCGTAGGCCGACTGCATGACGGTGTCCCACAGCTCGCGCGCGGGCAGGGTGCGGTACACCCACAGGCCGTCGGCCCGCTGGTGGGCGCCTTGCGCCAGCAGCGCGTCGCCGGGGCGGGCGCGGTGCACCAGCTCCCACGGCCCGTCAGCGGCCAGGGCGTTCATGAAGGCGTCAGGCACGCCGACCGACACATTGAAGTTGTTCCAGCGCCCCGGCGTGCGCTTGGCGCGGATGAACTCCAGCACATCGGGGTGGTCCATGCGCAGCACGCCCATCTGGGCGCCCCGCCGCGCGCCCGCGCTCTCTACCGTGGAACACGACTGGTCAAACACGTTGATGTAGCTGCACGGCCCCGAGGCCAGCGACGCGGTGGCCTTGACCTGCGCGCCGCGCGGGCGGATGCGCGAGAAGTCGTAGCCCACGCCCCCGCCGCGGCGCATGGTCTCGGCGGCCTCGCGCAGCGCTTCGTAGATGCCGGGGAAGCCTTCGTCGTCGCAGCCCTGGATGCAATCGCCCACCGGCTGGACAAAGCAGTTGATCAGCGTGGCCTGGATGTCCGTGCCCGCCGCGCTCATGATGCGGCCCGCGCCAATGGCGCCGGCGCGCAGGTTGTCCAGGAACAGGGTCTCATGGTGCGCCCGGCTGGCGGCGGGCTCCACCGATGCCAGCGCGCGCGCCACCCGGCGGTAGATGTCCTGGGCACCGGTTTCGCCGGGCTTGAGGTATTTTTCGCGCAATACGTCCTGGCTGATGGCCTGGGGCGGCAGGCCGCCGGGGCCTGATGCAGCGTCGGACTGAGTCCCAGACTCAGTCGGTGAGTATCTGTCCATCGTGTTCCACATAAGGTTGGTAAGGGCCGGTGCCACTGTGCAGTGATACCGAGGCCGGCACGAACGCGCCTTGCTGCACGTCAAACACATGGATTTCACCGTCTTCGATGACGTAATGCCAGCCGTGCAGCGTCATGCGGCCGGCGTCCACCGCGTGGCGCACCATGGGGTAGTCCATGAGCCGTTCCAGCTGCAACACCACCGCGCGCTGCTCGGTGCGGCGCAGCGCCTCCGGGCCCGCTTGCACCGGCAGCAGCGCCTCGCGCGCCAGGCCCAGCCAGGCCTTGAGGTTGGGTGCGTCGTCGCCCACGCCTTCGTAGGCGGCGCGGATGGCGCCGCAATGGCTGTGGCCGCACACGACGATGCGCGACACCTGCAGGTTCAGCACGGCAAATTCGATGGCCGCCGAAGTGCCGTGGTAGCCGGCGCTGCCGTCGTAAGGCGGCACGAACGCGCCCACGTTGCGCACGATGAACAGCTCGCCCGGCCCGGTGCCGGTCAGCAGGTAGGGCACCAGGCGGGAGTCCGAGCAGCCAATGAACAGGATGGTCGGGTGCTGGCCGTCGCGCACCAGGTCCTGGAATTGCTGCGCGGAACCGGGAAACGTGTGGTCGTGAAAGCGGCGCAGCCGCAGCAGCAGGTCGTCTGGCATTGCGCTACTGAACCAGCGGCGTGTCGCTGCCTTCCAGCGGCACGGCCACCAGATGGGCCTGGCCGGCCAGCAGCTGCAGGTACTGGCGCAGCGCGGTCGCCCAGGTCTGTTGCTGCAGGCCCAGGCGCACGGCATCACGCACGGTGTCAAAAGGGTGCGGCGTTCCGGCTTCGCGCGCGGTGACTTCCACCACATGCAGGCCAAAGCGGCTGTGCACCAGGCGGGGCAGCACGCCCATGTCCTTCAGGCCGAAGAGTTCGCGGGCGAATTCGGGCGCACAGTCCTGGCGGGTCAGCCAGCCCAGCTCGCCGCCCTGGGTGCTGCTGGGGCAGTTGGACCACTGGGCTGCCGCCTGCGCAAAGGCCGCGTCGGCGCTGGCCTTGTCGTCGCCGTGGCAACGCACGTCCAGCAGCACGCGCTCGGCCCGCTGGCGCAGCGCGGTGACGTTCACGCCCGGGGTCACGGCAAACAGGATGTGCCGGGCACGCAGCCTCTCACCGCTGCTGTACGCAGCGGTGTGCGCGTTGTAGTGGCGCCGGCAGGCCTCTTCGGATGGCGCGTCCACCCGGATTTCGCGCTCCAGCAGGGCCTCGATGGCGGCGGTGGCGGCTTCGCTCTGCGCGCCGTCGGCATGGGCCGTGTCATCGGCGGCCAGAAGGCCCGCGGCCTGCGCGGCCTGGCGCAGCAGCTCGGCGCAGGCCCGCTGGCGCAGCGTGTCGTCATCGGGCGCCTGCCCGTCGGGGTGAAGCGCCACGCCATTGACAGTGGCCGTGGGGCGCGTGGACCCCGGTGGCGCAAGCGCCTCATGGGGCGGCATGCCCGCCGTGAAATCAACCGGCTCGGGCAGCACGGCACTGGCATTGCCGGACCCACCGCCGCAACCGCAATGGCCTGATCCGCATCCATTCTTTTCCATGGTGTTCTCCTTCGGCGGGGCGCTTCTTCAGCGGCGGCCCTGGGGTGGCAGGTTGTGGCCGGGCGGCAGGTTCAGGCGGCGCGAGCGTGCCACCTGGTAGGGCCGCAGCACGTAGAAGATGGACGCGAAGCCGCTCCACACATGCACCAGCCGGCTGAACGGGAACAGCAGGAAGATCGTCATGCCCAGCACGATGTGCACCAGGTAAGGCCAGGGCAGGGCGGCCACGGCGGTGGCGTCCACCGGGCGCAGCGTGACGATGCGTTGCGCCCAGTCAGCCAGGATCAGCATGACGCTGCCGTCGGTGTGCTGCAGCGAGTAGGGCAGCGTGATCAGGCCCACCACCAGCTGCACCCACAGCACCAGCAGCACCGCGATGTCGGTCGGGTGGCTGGTCAGGCGAATGCGCGGGTCAAAGATGCGGCGGTACAGCAGCATGGTCAGCCCGACGAAGCAGAACGCGCCCGCGATGCCGCCAGCCGTCACGGCCAGCATCTGCTTGGTCTGGGCCGTCATGAAGATGCCGTACACCGCGTGCGGCGTGAACAGCCCCACCAGGTGGCCAAAGAACAGGAACAGCACGCCCAGGTGAAACAGGTTGGAGCCCCAGCGCAGCAGGCCCGAGCGCAGCATCTGGGATGAATCGCTTTTCCAGCCGTACTGGTTCTGGTCAAAGCGGATCAGGCTGCCTACCAGGAAGACCGTCAGGCAGACATAGGGATAGACCTGGAAAAGAAAACCGTTCAGCGTGCTCATGTGGAGGCTCCTTGGGCGTGCGGCTTCGTGCGGACGATGCGGATGGGCTGGGCCTGGCCCGGCGTGGCCTGGCCCTGGGTGGAACAGCCGTCAAAGGCCAGCGGCTCTTCCCAGCTTTCGTCCAGCGGGGCTTCGTCCGGCACTTCGGTAGCGCGCGTGGTGTCGCCGGCCATCTCGATCAGGGCGCCCAGCACGCCTGCATAAAGGCTGTTGCGCTTTTGCAGGGCGTTGTGGATGGCATTGAGGATGTGGGCCATCTCGGCCAGGAAGGCGCGGGCCTGGGGCGCGGGCTGGGTGGACGCGAACTGCAGCACCACCGGCAGGTAGTCCGGCAGTTCGCCTTCGGCCAGGTACAGGCCGGCTGCCTCGTAGGTGCGGGCCAGGTCGATCATGGCCGGGCCGCGGTCGCGCGAGTCGCCATGCACATGCTCGAACAGGTGCAGGGAGGTAGCCCGGCCGCAGTCAAACAGCTGCACGTAGTTTTCTTCGGCATCCATGTCGCCTTGCGCCAGCAGGCCGTCAACCAGTGCGTCCAGCTGTGCCAGCCGCTGGCGGCTGACGGCGCGCGCGCCGTGCAGCGCCGCGCGCAGTTCGGGCAGGTGCCCGCGCAGCTCGCTGCCGGGGTATTCCAGCAGGCGCGCCAGCGCGCGCAGCGTGGTGGCCAGGTCGTTGTGGAGGGGGTTGCGTTGCATCAGATTTCCGCCTTGATGGGGATGGTGCGCTTCATGCCGCTGCCAAACAGGCTGACTTCGCTGGTGCCTTCGGAGCAGCCGTTGCCGAAGGAAAAGCCGCAGCCGCCGCGCACGTTGAAGGTGTTCTCGGCGTATTCGCGGTGCGTGCTGGGGATCACGAAGCGGTCCTCGTAGTTGGCAATGGCCATCACGTGGTACATCTCGTCCACCATGGCCTGGCTGATGCCCACCTGGTCGAGCACGGCCCGGTTGGGTGCCTGGTCCACATGCTTGCTGCGCTGGTAGGCGCGCATGGCCAGCATGCGCTCCAGCGCCCGGATCACCGGCACCGTGTCGCCGGCCGTCAGCAGGTTGGCCAGGTACTTCACCGGAATGCGCAGCTGGTTGACGTCCGGGATTTCGCCGTTGTGTCCCAGGTGGCCGGCATTGGCGGCCGCGCTGATGGGCGACAGCGGCGGCACATACCAGACCATGGGCAGGGTGCGGTATTCCGGGTGCAGCGGCAGCGCCACCTTCCATTCCACGGCCATCTTGTAGACCGGGCTGTTGCGGGCGGCCTCCATCCATTTGTCGGGGATGCCGTCCATGCGGGCCTGGGCAATCACCTTGGGGTCGTGCGGGTCCAGGAAGATGTCCAGCTGCGCCTGGTACAAGTCGCGGTCGTGTTCCACGCTGGCGGCCTGCTGGATGCGGTCAGCGTCGTACAGCAGCACGCCCAGGTAACGGATGCGGCCCACGCAGGTTTCGCTGCATACCGTGGGCTGGCCGGCCTCGATGCGCGGGTAACAGAAGATGCACTTCTCGGCCTTGCCGCTTTTCCAGTTGTAGTAAATCTTCTTGTAGGGGCAACCGCTCACGCACATGCGCCAGCCGCGGCACTTGTCCTGGTCGATCAGCACAATGCCGTCCTCTTCGCGCTTGTAGATCGAGCCCGAGGGGCAGGACGCCACGCAGGCCGGGTTCAGGCAGTGCTCGCACAGGCGCGGCAGGTACATCATGAAGGTGTTTTCAAATTCGCCGTACATCTGTTTCTGGATGTCGTCGAAGTTGCGGTCGGCGCTGCGGGACTTGAATTCACCGCCCAGGATTTCCTCCCAGTTCGGGCCCCAGACGATCTTGTCCATCTGCTTGCCGGTGATCAGGCTGCGCGGGCGGGCAGTGGGGCTGGCCTTCATTTCGGGTGCCGACTGCAGGTGGCCGTAATCAAAGGTGAAGGGTTCGTAGTAGTCGTCGATCTCCGGCAGGTTCGGGTTGGCGAAGATCTTCATCAGGAGATTCCACTTGCCGCCCTGGCGCGGCACGATCGAGCCGTCGGCCTTGCGTATCCAGCCGCCGTTCCACTTGTCCTGGTTCTCCCATTCCTTGGGGTAGCCAATGCCGGGTTTGGATTCGACGTTGTTGAACCACGCGTATTCCATGCCGGGGCGGCTGGTCCAGACGTTCTTGCAGGTCACCGAGCAGGTGTGACAGCCGATGCATTTGTCAAGATTGAGCACCATGCCGATTTGCGCGCGGATTCTCATGTGTTGTTCTCCTTGAGGGGGACGGGTGGGCGGACCGTTGCGTGGCCCAGCACGGTGACGAGTGCCGACATGTCGGTCACGGCGTGGACGGAATGCGGCGCCCCGGCGCCGATGTGGGTGAGGTCGCCGGCATGCATGTGCAGCTCGCAGCCGGGCGCGCGGAAGATCACCTCGCCTTCGACGCACTGGAAGACCATGGCGCCGGGCACGGCGTGCTCGGCCAGATCGGCGCCGGCGCGAAGCACCAGGCGGAAGATCTGCAAGTCATCGGTGCGCACGAGGGTGAACGTGCGTGTGGTGGGCAGGGCGTTGCCCAGCGGGCCGGCATGGGCCAGCTCGCCAGGGGCCAGGTGTTTCAGCGCCATGGCCATGCTCCTGAACCGGATGCCGTGGTCATGCACTTTCCCCCTCGGCCTGCGTGACCTTCACCAGCTCCTCGCCCACGGGCGTGTCCAGCCAGTCCACCTTGTTCATCTTGCGCACGATCACGAATTCGTCGCGGTTGGTGCCGATGGTTCCGTAGTAATTGAAGCCGTAGCTGAACTGTGCGTAGCCGCCAATCATGTGGGTGGGCTTGAGTACGATGCGCGTGACCGAGTTGTGGATGCCGCCGCGTACGCCGGTGATTTCCGAGCCGGGCGTGTTCACGATCTTTTCCTGGGCGTGGTACATCATGACCATGCCCGGCTTGACGCGCTGGCTCACCACCGCCCGCGCGGCAATCGCGCCGTTGATGTTGAACAACTCGATCCAGTCGTTGTCGGCGATGCCCGCCAGCGCGGCGTCGTCCTCGCTCAGCCACACGCAGGGGCCGCCGCGGCTGAGGGTGAGCATCAGCAGGTTGTCGGTGTACGTGCTGTGGATGCCCCATTTCTGGTGCGGGGTGATGAAGTTCAGCGCGATTTCCTTGTTGCCATTGGGCTTGATGCCCTGGATCTCGGCGGTGGTCTTCAGGTCCACCGGCGGGCGGTAGCTGGAAAAGCCCTCGCCAAACGCCTGCATCCAGGGGTGATCCAGGTAGAACTGCTGGCGGCCGGTCAGGGTGCGCCACGGGATCAGTTCATGCACGTTGGTGTAGCCGGCGTTGTACGAGACGGTTTCGCTTTCGATGCCGCTCCAGGTGGGCGAGCTGATGATCTTGCGCGGCTGTGCCTGCACGTCGCGAAAGCGGATTTTTTCGTCTTCGCGGTGCAGCGCCAGATGGGTGTGGTCCAACCCCGTCTGCTTGCCCAGCGCTTCCCAGGCCTTGACGGCCACATGGCCGTTGGTCTCGGGCGCGAGCATCAGCACCACTTCGGCGGCCTCAATGTCGGTTTCGATTTTCGGCATGCCGCGCGTCACGCCCTCGGCCGTGACCAGGCCGCTGAGTTCCCCCAGCTGCTTCACCTCGGTCTGGGTGTTCCAGGCGATGCCCTTGCCGCCGTTGCCGGCCTTGCCCATCAGCGGCCCCAGCGCGGTGAACCGCTTGTACACGTTGGGGTAGTCGCGCTCGACCACCTGCATGTTGGGTGCCGTCTTGCCCGGTACCAGCTCGCATTCGCCGCGCGCCCAGTCGCTCACGCCAAAGGGCTGGGCCAGCTCGGCCGGGCTGTCGTGCATAAGTGGTGCCAGCACCAGGTCGCGCTCCACGCCCAGATGGCCCACGCAGACTTCGCTGAATTTCTTCGCGAAGCCCTTGTAGATGTCCCAGTCGCTGCGCGACTGCCAGGCCGGGTCCACCGCGGTGGACAGCGGGTGGATGAACGGGTGCATGTCGCTGGTGTTGAGGTCGTTCTTTTCGTACCAGGTGGCCGTGGGCAGCACGATGTCGCTGTACAGGCAGGTCGTGCTCATGCGGAAGTCCAGCGTGACCAGCAGGTCCAGCTTGCCCTCGGGGGCCTTGTCGTGCCAGACCACTTCGGTGGGCTTGGCGTCCTCCTGGCCCAGGTCCTTGCCCTGCACGCCGTTGCTGGTGCCCAGCAGGTGTTTCAGGAAGTACTCGTGCCCCTTGCCCGACGAGCCCAGGATGTTGGAGCGCCACACGAACATGTTGCGCGGCCAGTTGGCCGGGTTGTCCGGGTCGGTGCAGCTCATGCGCAGCGTGCCGTCCTTCAGGCCCTGGGTGGCGTAGTCCTTTGCGTCCACGCCGGCGGCGGCGGCGTCGCGCACCACCTGCAGCGGGTTGGTCTGCAGCTGCGGCGCGCTGGGCAGCCAGCCCATGCGCTCGGCGCGCACGTTGTAGTCAATCATGCTGCCGGCAAACGCCTTCTTGTCAGCCAGCGGCGACAGCACTTCTTCCAGGCCCAGCTTTTCGTAGCGCCACTGGTCGGTGTGGGCATAGAAGAAGCTGGTGCTGTTCATCTGGCGGGGCGGGCGGATCCAGTCCAGTGCGAACGCCAGGGCTGTCCAGCCGGTCTGCGGGCGCAGCTTTTCCTGGCCCACGTAATGCGCCCAGCCGCCGCCGCTTTGGCCGATACAGCCGCACATCATCAGCATGTTGATGACGCCGCGGTAGTTCATGTCACTGTGGTACCAGTGGTTCATGGCCGCGCCGATGATGACCATGGACTTGCCCTGCGTCTTGTGGGCGTTTTCGGCGAACTGCCGTGCCACGGTGATCAGCTGCGCGCGCGGCGTGCCGGTGATCTTTTCCTGCCAGGCGGGCGTGTAGGGCGTATCGTCGTCAAAGCTGGTGGCGGCCAGCTCGCCCGGCAGCCCGCGCGCCACGCCGTAGTTGGCCACCTGCAGGTCGAACACCGTGGCCACCAGGGCCGAGCGCTCCTCGCCGGCCTTGCCCAGCGTGATGCGCTGCACGGGCACGGTGCGCACCAGCACGTCACCTGTAGAGGCGTCATGGCCGCCCGGTGCCACGTTGTTGGGAAAATTCTCGCTGACGATGCCGCCAAAGTACGGAAAGCCGACCCGCGCCGTCTCGGCGCTGGGCTGGGCGCCTTCCAGCACGGACAGCTTGAGCTTGACCTCGTTGCCGTGGCGTGCCTCGCGGGCCTGCAGGTTCCATTGGCCTTCATCGGCGCGGCCGTCCGGTCCCCAGCGAAAGCCGATGGCGCCATGGGGCAGTACGACCTTGCCGTTCTCGTCCAGCGCGACCGTCTTCCATTCGGGGTTGTTGGCCTGGCCCAGCCGCCCGTTGAAGTCCGACGCGCGCACGTAGCGGTCGGGCACGGTGATGACTTCACCATTGGGCAGCGTGTGCTCCTTGAGCATCACCAGCATGGGCATGTCGGTGTAGCGGCGCACGTAGTCATCAAAGTACGCGCTGCGTTCGCCCTTGACGCCGTTGACCTCGGGGAAATAGAACTCCTTGAGGATCACATGCCCCATGGCCATGGCCACGGCGGCGTCGGTGCCCTGCTTGGGGTTCATCCAGATGTCGGCCAGCTTGGCGACCTCGGAATAGTCGGGCGTGATGGCCACCGTCTTGGCGCCCTTGTAGCGCACCTCGGTGAAAAAGTGCGCGTCCGGCGTGCGCGTTTGCGGCACGTTGGAGCCCCAGGCAATGATGTAGCTGCTGTTGTACCAGTCGGCCGATTCCGGCACGTCGGTCTGCTCGCCCCACACCTGCGGGCTGCTGGGCGGCAGGTCGCAATACCAGTCGTAAAAGCTCATGCACACGCCACCGATCAGGCTCAGGTAGCGGCTGCCGGCGGCATAGCTGACCATGGACATGGCGGGAATGGGCGAGAAGCCGATGATGCGGTCCGGGCCGTGCTTCTTGATGGTGTACACATTGGCCGCGGCGACGATTTCGTTGACTTCGTCCCAGCTGGAACGGGCAAAGCCGCCCAGCCCGCGCACCTGCTGGTAGGCGCTGCGCCGGGCGTCGTCCTCGACGATGCTGGCCCAGGCGGCCACCGGGTCATGCGACAGGCGGGCTTCGCGCCAGCTTTGCAGCAGCCGCCCGCGCACCATGGGGTATTTCACGCGGTTGGCGCTGTACAGGTACCAGCTGTAGCTGGCGCCGCGCGCGCAGCCGCGCGGTTCGTGGTTGGGCATGTCCCAGCGGGTGCGAGGGTAGTCCGTCTGCTGGGTTTCCCAGGTGACGATGCCGCCCTTGACGTAGATCTTCCAGCTGCAGCTGCCGGTGCAGTTCACGCCGTGGGTGGAGCGCACGATCTTGTCGTGGGCCCAGCGGTTGCGGTAGGCGTCTTCCCAGGTGCGGTCTTCGCCGGTGGTGACACCGTGGTCGCCGGAAAAGCCCTCGCGCGGGTTGGAGAAATAGCTCAGGCGGTCGAGAAAGTGGCTCATGATGATTGGGTCCGTCGTTGAGGCATCGATTCGGGGGCAACCGCGGAACCGGCTTTGCCGGGCCGCTGGTTGCGCCCCCTTGAGGGGGAGAGGGCGAAGCCCGAGGGGGCATCGCCGCAGGCGCTTCGGGGGTGGGCCATTGCTAGGGGTTCTTCACGTAGGCGTTGGCGCGCAGGTAAAACCACCAGTTCAGCACCAGGCACAGGGCATAGAAGACGGCGAAGCCGTACATGGCGTATTGCGGCGTGCCGGCCTTGATCTGGTCGCCGATCACGATGGGCGCCACGAAGGCACCGTAGGCCGCCACGGCGGAGGTCCAGCCCAGCACCGGGCCGGCCTGCTGGCGGTCAAAGATGACGCCGATAGTGCGGAAGGTCGATCCGTTGCCCACGCCGCTGGCAAAAAACAGCACGATGAACAGCCCCAGGAACGCGGGGAAGTACTGCTCGGGCGTGGCCGAGGCATAGGCTTTCATCATCACGTAGCCCACCGCGACGGAGGCCACCACCATCACGGCCGAGATGATCTGGGTCACGATGGAGCCGCCGACCTTGTCGGAAATCCAGCCGCCAATGGGCCGCACGGCCGCACCCACGAACGGGCCGATCCAGGCGTAGGCCAGCACGGTGGGGGCATTGGGGTTGTTCAGCGTGTGCTGCATCACGCCGGCCGCGTCGGGCACGTGGCTCACGCCGAAGATCACCTTCATCGACAGCGGCAGCGCCATCGAAAAACCGATGAACGAGCCGAAGGTGACGATGTACAGCGCGGTGAGCGACCAGGTGTGCTTGTCCCGGAAGATCGCGAACTGCCTGGCGACGTTGTCCTTCATGGGCCCGAAGGCGGCCAGCTTCATGATGAGCAGGGCGCTCACGATGTCCAGCGGGATCGCCACCCACATGCTGATCAGGCCCAGGCCGGTGGGCTTGGGCAGGTACAGGTACAGGCCCACGATGGACGGAATGAACGCCAGCGTGTACAGCCAGGTGATCCTGGCAAATGCCACCAGCGGGTTGCCCGCGTCCGGGGACACTGTCTTGAGGTTGCTCATGCCGAACCAGCACAGGATGGACAGCGGCACCAGCGACAGCACCCAGGCAAAGCCGGCGTTCTGGATCCAGGTGGGCGTGCCCGCGGCGATCTTGCCGAAGATCCAGCCGCTGTCCTTGATCAGCGTGGTGGGTTCACCCCCCAGGGTGCCGAAGATCGACAGCGTCATCACCAGGGGGATGACGATCTGCATGGTGGTCACGCCAAAGTTGCCCAGCCCCGCGTTCAGGCCGAGCGCCGTGCCCTGCAGCCGCTTGGGAAAGAAGGTGCTGATGTTGGACATGGAACTGGCGAAGTTGCCGCCGCCCACGCCACACCACAGCGCCATGAGCTGGAATGCCCACAGCGGCCATTCGGGGTGCTGCAGCACCACGCCGGTGCCAAAGGCCGGCGCCAGCAGCATGGCGGTGGTCAGGAAGATGGTGTTGCGCCCGCCCGCCAGGCGGATCAGGAATGACGCGGGGATGCGCATGGTGGCCCCGGCAATCCCGGCGATGGCGGTCAGCGTGAAAAGCTCGGCCTGGGTGAAGGGAAAGCCCAGGTTCATCATCTGCACGGTGATGATTCCCCACATGCCCCACACCGCGAAGCCGCACAGCAGCGCGGGCACCGAGATCCAGAGGTTGCGGTAGGCGATCTTTTTGCCGGTGGCTTCCCAGAAAGCGGGGTCTTCGGGGCGCCAGTCGGTGACGTCGTTGCTCATGGGGTTCTCCGGGGGTCAGCCCTGCAGGCTGAAAGAGGTGGCGTTCTTGCCCATGACTTCGGTGCGGCGCACCTCGGTCCAGTACATCCAGATCAGCGACACCCAGACCACGCCGTACATCAGCATGAAGGCGCTGGAGCGGATGCCGGTGAAATCCATCAGCGCGCCGAACAGGATGGGCAGCACGAAGCCGCCCAGGCCGCCGGCCAGGCCGACGATGCCGCTGACGGTGCCGATGTTGGTGGGGAAGTCGTCGCTGATGTATTTGAAGACGCTGGCCTTGCCAAACGCCATGGCGATGCCCAGCACGAACATCAGGCCGGTGAAGGCATAGACGTTCAGGCCCAGGTGGAAGGTCTTGGGGCCGTCCACCGTCAGCACGGTGAAGTCGGTCTGGGGGTAGCTCAGCAGGAACAGGCAGATCCAGCAGACCCACATGACCCACCAGGTGACGCTGTGCGCGCCGTATTTGTCCGACAGCCAGCCGCCCACGGCGCGCAACACGCCGCCGGGCAGCGAGAAGCAGGCCGCCAGCAGGGCCGCGGCGCGGATGTCCAGCCCGTATTCACCGATGTAGTACTGCACCATCCACAGCGACAGCGCCACATAGCCGCCGAACACGATGGAGTAGTACTGGCAGTACTTGAGCACCTTCGGGTCCTTGAGCATGCGCAACTGGTCGCTGAACTTCGTGCTGGGCGGTACCAGGTGGGCCGGGTCGCTGTGGCTGAAGAACCAGAACAGGATGACGGTCGCCAGCATGATGGCCGCATAGGCCTGCGGCACCATCGTCCAGCCGAATGCCACCACCAGGGCTGGCGCGATGAACTTGTTGACCGCGGCGCCGGAATTGCCCGCGCCATAGACGCCCATCGCAAAGCCCTGGCGGTTCTTGGGGAACCAGCGCGCCACATAAGGCGTGCCCACGGAGAACGATCCGCCCGCCAGGCCCACGAACAGCCCGATGACCAGGAAGTGCCAGTACTGCGTGGCGTAGGCCATGAGCCAGATGGCCGGCACGGTCAGCGCCATCAGCACCGTCATGACGATGCGCCCGCCAAAACGGTCCGTCCAGATGCCCAGCGGCACGCGGATCAGCGAGCCTGTCAGCACCGGGGTGGCCGTGAGCAGGCCGAATTCGGTTGCGTTGAGGTTCAGCGCCTTGCGGATCGGGATGCCGATGACGCCGAACATCATCCACACCATGAAACACACCGTGAAGGCCAGGGTGCTCACGATGAGCACCGATAGCGCCTGTCCTTTCCTGTCCACCATGCGAGCCCCCGGGCTTTTTGAGATGAAAGGACTTTAGGAGCCGGGCTGCTTTTGCGGCATCCTTCAGAGGGGGAGGGCAGGGCGCGGCGCTGGAACGATGCGCTGCGCCGGCGCCATCATCCTGAAGAACTAGGCGCGCGCGAAACGGCAGCGCGCTTGCGCCAGATCAAACCAGGCCGTTGCTGGTTGCGATAACGGCCGCGTGGACCCGTGAGCTCACGTCCAGCTTGCGAAGCACGTGCTGCACGTGGATCTTGACCGTGGTTTCGGCAATGCCCAGCGCCCGGGCGATTTCCTTGTTGCTCTGGCCGCGCGCAATGCCGCGCAGGATGTCCTGCTCGCGCGCGGACAACGGGTCCAGCACCGATGCGGGCGCGCAGGGAAGTCCCTGGGCGGCAGCGCCGCCGGCCGCATCGCGGTAGGCCGCCACCAGCTTGCCGGTCATCTCGGGCGCCACCACGCTTTCGCCACGCATGGCGCGGCGCAGCGAATCGCCCAGCGCGTCGCCTTCAATGGTCTTGAGCAGGTAACCGCTGGCACCCGCGCGCAGGGCGGCGGCCAGGTCGTGGCTGTCCTCGCTGACGGTCAGCATCAGGATGCGGGCCTGGGGCGCGGCCTCGCGCAGCGAGCCGATGGCGTCCACCCCGCTGACGCCGGGCAGGTGGTTGTCCAGCAGCACCACGTCGGGCTGCAGCTCCTGGGCGCGGCGGATAGCCTCGCCGGCGTCGCCGGCGTCGCCCACCACCTGCAGCTGTGGGTCGCGCGCCAGCAGCGCGGACAGGCCGCGGCGAAACAGGGTGTGGTCGTCAACCACCAGGATGCGGATGGATGGGCTCATGGGCTGGGCATCTGGAGTATGACCGACGTTCCCAGGCCGGGCGTGGACACAACGTCCACGCTGGCACCGATCTGGGCGGCGCGTTCTTTCATGATGCGCAGGCCCACGTGGGTTTCGTCGGGCGCCGCATGCTGTGCGAACCCGCCGCCGTTGTCGCGCACCTCAAAGCGCCATTGCGGCTGTTGCTGGACATCGAGCCACACCTGCGTGGCGCCCGAATGCTTGCGCGCATTGGACAGCGCCTCCTGGACCACATGCAGCACCTGGACCTGTACCTGCGGGTCCAGCGGCAGGCCATGGCCCTGCATCTGCAGCGACGCCCGCAGGCCGCTGTGCTGCTCGAACTTGCGCAGCGTGGTCTGCAAGGCGGGCCCGATGTCTTCCTCGCTGGCGCGGGTGCGGAAGTTCAGCAGCAGCTCGCGCACGTCGGCGTAGCTTTCGCGCACGCCCAGGTCGATTTCGGCCAGCACGTCGCGCATGCGGCCGGTATCAGCCTGCTCCAGCGCGTCGCGCATGAGCTGCACCTGGATCTTCAGGAACGCCAGCGACTGCGCGATGGAGTCATGCAGTTCGCGCGCCAGCAGCGATCTTTCCTGCGACACCGCGGCTTCCTTTTCCATGGCGTTCAGGCGCAGGTTTTCCATGGCGCCCGCCAGATGGGCGGTCAGCGCCTCCAGCAGCGAACGCTCGGCCGGCTGCGGCTCAAAGCGGGCGTGATAGAACAGATCGACCTCGCCCATCAGGCGGTCCTTCATGCGGATGGGCAGCGACACGATGGTCTGGAAGCCGGCCTGCACGCAATGCTGCATGCGCGCCGCGCCCACGGCATGGATGGGAATGACGCGCGCGCCCGGCGGCGCATCGGGCACGCCGCAGTGGCATTCATGGGCATGCACGCAATGCTCGGCCTCGGCCATGGACGCCGGCAGGCCCTGGCTGGCCAGCAGCAGGTAACGCTCGTTGCCCTCATCGGACCAGCGCAGGGCCGCCGCGTCGGCATGGGCCACGCGGGTCACGCGCTCGGTAAAGCCACGCGCCAGCTCGTCCAGGCTGACGGCGTTGGCCACCAAGGTGGTCACGCTGTACAGCGTTTGCAGCCGTTCCCGCTTTTCTTCCAGCTCGGCGGTTTTCTCGGCCACGCGCGCTTCCAGGTTCTGGTACATGGACTGAAGATGGTCCGCCATGCCGTTGAAGCCCACGGCCAGCGTGCCGAATTCATCGCTGGTGACCTTGTTCACGCGTGCCGCCAGGTCGCCCGCCTGCAGCCGCTCAATGGCCCGCTTGAGCAGGCTCACCGGCTCCAGCACGAACAGGTAGCCGGTGTAAAGCAGGGCCGCCGCCCCGGCGACCGCCAGCGCCATCATGGCGGCCTGCAGCAGGTGAAGGATCGCGGTCCAGCGCGACAGATGGGCCTCAATGGATGACACCAGGGCATCAATCCGCGCGGTCAGCGCGGCGGTTTCAGCCGGCAGCGCGGCCAGGGCTGGCGTTTCGGTGCCCGTCCAGCGTTGGCGAAAGGCCTGCCAGTCGTTGCTGACGGCATCAAAGCGCTGGTGCAGGCCATTGTCCCAGGGCACGAACAGCGGCCGTTCCGGGTCGCCATGGCGCAGCAACGCCAGGCTGTTTTCGATACCGGCTGCCTGTTGCGCGACGGCGCCCGGGTCGCCCGCGCTGATCGACAGCGACAGCCGATAGCTCTGCATGCGCATGCGGCCGGCTTCATTCAGTGCGGCTGCACCGCCGTCCAGCTGCCAGGACACCCATAGCGTGGCGGCGATCAGCATCATGGCCGCCGCCAGAAACGGCGTGGCCACCAAGGCGAGCTTGGTGCCCAGACCCCAATGCGTGCGCATGACCATGGGCGGTAGTGTAGGCGCGGCCGTGGATTTCGCCGATGGCGGTTCTGCACTCGCACATCTGGTTTTTATACACGATGTATCTTATGTTAAATAAATGACGCAATAACCAAATCAAGGCAAGTCCTTGTCACCCGTCCGGTGAAGGGAAAATAGCTCCTGAGATGAAGGGAAAACAGCACTCCCCGATTCGTGTGAACGACAGCGACAAATTCGGTGGGTATGGCGGATGTAAACCGGGTCCTTGACCCATCTTTTGGTCCGGAAACGATGACAACGCTACATCTTTGCTGCACGTTTCGGTGACGGCACAACTGTACTGCTTCAGGTCAGGCTACCATGGTTGGCGCAAAATTTGGGAAATGACCAATCCGCAAACTGACGCATCTAACCTCGAGGCCAATCGACGCCTAGCCGAGTTGGAGGCGCTCGCATTGGACGTGTTCGCATCTGAAGATGCTGCGCGCGGTTGGCTACAGAACCCACATCCAATGTTGAACAAGTCTCCGATCGAGGCGGCCGCCATTTCATCCGGAGCCCAGCGCGTACGCGAAATCCTGACAGCAATTAAGTATGGTGGCGCTGCGTGACCTCTCAGTCGGTCGCTTGTCGGACTTCGGTCTGCAAAGATCGCGCCAAATCTAAGCGATGTCTATTCCTGCAACTGCTGTACACGCTGACGGCGTCATCCTAGACTACTCGCTGGCTTATGCCGCCGCCCAGCTCTGAGAGTTCCAGCCTCCTATTGGCCAATTGACCGCTGGGAAGTCGAGCGGCTGGAAGATGACGAGCGACTGGCGCAACTTCGCCGCGCCTTCGATGATAAGTTTTGGGGCGATATTCCGGCGATCGCTGGTACTTTCGAAGCCTGCCTTGCTCTTCCTGCCGCAGGCTACGAGCTGGTATGAGTGACGGCACTGCCAGAGGTACACAGAGCCGCCAGAGCGCGAAACCTCTGCGCATACGGCTTTTCCAGCTTGTCCACGGCGATTCCCAGCACGCCGAATTGGCGTCTATCGTACGCTGGCGGCTCGCAATAGACTCGAACGCGCACGACTAAGTACTAGCCCATGTTACGAGCGAACTCCGTCCGAACTGAACTGGAAGTCCAGTTACTCCGGCAGGTCAGGACCTGGCCCGAGGGAACACCAATCTCGGCTGGCGCGCTGGCGCAACTGGGCAGCACGACGAAAGTTGGCCGCGCCCTTGCCAGGCTGGTTGTGAAAAACCATCTCCTGCGAATGACGCGAGGTCTGTACCTTTTGCCCGTCCAAGGCAAGTTCGGCCCAAGGGCTCCTGCAGTCCAACCCGTCCTGCAAGGATTGATGTGCATGACTGGCGAAACCATCGTCACGTCACCGGCAACGGCCGCCAACGCTTTGGGGGGCAGCCTTCAGGTCCCTGTGCGACACGTCTTCTTGACGTCGGGCCGAACGCGGCGCTTCTACCTGGGAAAGCTATCCGTCGATCTCGTCCATGCGCCGAGTTGGCAACTGCTCTTGCCTGGTTCTCTTGCTGGAGATGTTCTTCGATGCCTTATCAATGGCGGGAAATCAGCAGCCAGGGCAGAGGTCCAGCGTCTTCAGAAGCTAGTTCCTGAAGTCGAGTTCGAAGCGTTGAGGGCCGTCTCGGCCAAGCTACCCAAGTGGCTGGCAGCCGAGATTCGCAACCCACGCCCACCTCACCAATAGATCGGGGGACAAATAAAAAAGGCTGCCAAAGCAGCCTGAGTGACCACGGGTTCACCGTAGCAAGTTCATTTACGTCTCGGCGTCTGGATGCTGGCTTTCGCGAGCATTCCAGCCGTTGGATCCGAGCGCTTACAACCTAATTTTAGCGCGCCGAGCGCACGGCGGTGCGCTTGGTTTTGACCGCAGGTTTCGTTCGGTGAGCCTTGGCCGCATCCTGGTGCGCCTGCAACGCCTGAGTCAGATCCGACTCCCTCACGCTGGCGGCCGCGAGTCGCTCGGTCAATGCAGCAATCTCCACCCGGGCCTCATGATCCCGGACAGTCAGCGTCTCGACTTTCTCCCGCAGCCCATCCAACAGGCGTTGGGCATCGACGAGAGCAGTGCGCGCCGACTTGGCATCCTGGCGGTTACGGTCGACATCTTCGAGCAACCGGCGTTCGGTGCCGGCGGTGCGCTCCTCGATGCGTTGCCGTTCGGCTGCGTGGGCGCGTTGCTGCTCGGCGAACGCCTGGCGATCGGCGTCCCGTTCCTCAATAACGCCGGCCAAGCTTGACCGTGCCCGGGACAAGTCAGCCATGGCTCTGCCCAAGTCGGATCGCAGCTGGACCATCTCGACGTTTCGTTCGTCCAGCTGCCGCTTGGCCAACTCCAGTGCCTGGTCGATGCCGGCGGCCTTCTCTGCCAATGCTGCTTCTTGGGTGGCCAGATCCTGGCGGGCTGTCGCCAGGGTCTGCTGATCGAATTGGAGCTGGCCAAGCTGGGCCGAAAGAGTGGTTTCGGCGCGCTGGGCGCCGGCATCCACTGCGGCCGTCCAAAGCTGGCCAAGCAGGTGCCGTACTTCATGGGTTGGCCCGCCCTCCTCTAGCCCTGCATCGAGCCCGAGCCGTCCAGCCAGACCGGCAAACCACGTGTCGAGCATTGGTGCTACGGTGTTCGGCGAACCGCGGCCCATCTGGCCCCGTACGCGTTCGATCGTCGGCCGAACGCCTTGGGCGATCAGCGCATCGGCCGCCGCATTCACTTCATGCTGCTGAACGCCTCTCGAACTTTTCGTATTCACTGCCCTGCTCCAGTGCGCTTTATTACCCACGATAAAGGATATTTATCGTAGATAAACACGAATATTTGTAATAAACCATATGTGTATGCTTTTATTTTGCACAGAACCGCGCCATTTCAAAACAAATTAGCGGCGTTGGTTGATACAAATCGCTTTGCCCCATTTAATGGCGAGGTGCCGTTCTCGGCGCGACAGAAAAACAACAAGGAGGAAACAAGCGATGAAACTGACCTGGGTGCGCCTTTGCAACTTCCAATCTTGCGGACCGGCGCCTCTGCGCATCGGCTTCAACGACATGACGTTCTTGCTGGGGCCTAACGGCGCAGGCAAGACAGCGGTGCTGCAGGCACTGTCGCGGATGTTCGGCGCCGATCCGACCCTGCGACGGGTGCGGCGTGCCGATTTCCACGTGCCCATTGGGGTGATCTCACTTTCCGTGCAGAAAACCCGGTTAGGAACTACGGGTTAACCCGTGCTATTTTATTGTCTGGAATTATCAGTAGCGAATACGTAGACTGCAGCAGGCTCGCGACCGCGCCAGCCACGGGAGGACCAGCTTGTCTAGCTACTACCTACGTTTCGTTGGCGCCGATACTTTGCCCAAATCGCTATCCAAGCGGGAAGTCGAAGAGTGCTTTGGGCTGAGCATTGAAGACATCCAGGAGCTGCGCCCGCCCCGGTTCAGAGGGTCTGCACGCCTTGGCGCTGCAGTTCAACTGGTGATGCTGCGCGCTACGGGCCGGCATCCGGATGCCTTTTCAGGGCTCCCCTCCGTTTTGCTGCGGCACCTGACCTCAGCGCTTGGCATGAACGCGACGGACATCGCATCGGTGACCTCGCTGTACAAGGACAAGGACACGCGGTACGAGCACCAGCTCTGGGCTCGGGAACGTGTTGGCTTCGCGGTACTAGACGACACCACAAAACTGCTCCTGGCAGATGCACTGGGCGAGCTTTCCGCCTCAGCGGTATCAGTCGATGACCTAGTCCAACAGTCGGAGCTCTGGCTTTTTGATCGTCGGCTCGTTCTGCCTGGTGATCGGACGCTGCGTGACATGGCGCGCACAGCCTTTGCTGACCAGGAGAGCGCTGCAATCGCAGCGATCCGCGCCTGTGCGCCACGCAAGCAGATTCAGGCGGCGCTCTCGCACGCGTTCTCCAAGCGATCAGGGCCTGGCGGTCACACCGTGCTGGAGTGGCTGCGCACGCCCCCGGGAAAGCATGGACAGCTCACGCTGAGCGAGGTCACCAAGAAGATCGAGTGCCTCAAGTCACTGTATGTTCACAAGTGGAAGCTGTCGGCGATTCCATTGAATCGTCTCAGGGCGTACAGCCAGGAGGTGATCAATCGTCCGCCATCCGCTACGAAATTTCTCTCTGAGGATCAGCGCGATCTATGGGCTGCTGCCGGTTCAGTGGACACCGACCTAAGCTTTTCCACCTTAACAAGGTGTCTTTGAAACCGGCAGCAGCCCAGAACGCCCCCTTTTCTTGAGGGCGTAGCGAGACACTTTTTGCGCTTACTTGGCAGGCTCGATGGCAGTGACGACCATCTTTCCGCCCTCGTTGATCACCATGAAGCGGATCTTGTCGCCGACCTGTGGCTTGTCGAGCAGGGCCTTGTCCTTGGCAGTGAACACCATGGTCATTCCCGGCATCTCCAGGTGCTTGATGTCACCGTGCTTGATGGTGATCTTGCCGGCGTCCTTGTCGATCTTGCGTACTTCCCCCTCCGTCATGGAGGCTGCAGGCGCGGAGGCGGATTTGCCTGCGTCCGTGCCGGCCTGGGCCGAGGCCGACAGCGGCAGGAGCGCCGCCAGCGACAGCGTTGCGCCCATCAACAATTTGGTTGCGGTTTGCATAGGAACTCCTTTTTCGAATAGAGGCAGCGCTCGTGCCGTTACTTCTTGACCACCGTGACCTGGCCCTTCATGCCGGCGTCGTAGTGGCCTGGGTACAGGCAGGCGAACTTCACTTCGCCAGCCTTGGTGAACTGCCAGATGATCTCGCCTTGCTTTCCGGGGGCCAGTGACACCTTGCTGGGTTCGTCATGCTCCATGTCCGGGAATTTCTTCATCGTCTCGTAATGCTCCTTGAGTTCGGCATCGGTGCCCATGCTGAACTCGTGTTTGACCTGGCCACTGTTCTTGATCACGAACTTGACGGTTTCACCCTGCTTGACGGAAATCGCGGCGGGCGTGAAGCGCATGGTGTCGGCCATGTCCACATTGATAGTGCGAGTCACCTTGCTGGCCTGGCCTGGCTGACCAATGGCGGATTCAGCACTGCCGTGGCCTTTGGCGCCGCCGCCGTCATGGCCACCACCGTGGTTGCCTCCGGCGAAGCTGTTGAAGGAAAGGGCCACCAGGGCGGAGGCTGCGATCAGGGAAAGAGTGCGTTTCATAGTTACCTTGGGTTGTGAATGAGGAAAGGATCCGATCAGTGGCCGCTGTGCGAAGACGGTTTTTTGACCTTGACGACGGTGTCCGATGTGGACTTCTCTTTGCGGGGCATGGACTGGCCTCCCTCGGCTTTGAAGCGGGCAGGTTCTGCCATGGGGCCGGTGTACTCGTAGGCCACAGTGCCTGGCGGGTTCTTGTACCAACCCGGGTTCTTGTAGTCGCCCGGCTTCTGGTCGCGGCGCACCTTCAGGACACTGAACATGCCGCCCATCTCGACCGAACCGAACGGGCCTTCCCCGGTCATCATCGGAAGGGTGTTGTCGGGAATGGGCATCTCCATCTCGGTCATGTCGGCCATGCCGCGCTCGCCCATGACCATGTAGTCAGGGATCAGGTTGTTGATCTTCTTGGCAATGCCCCGGTGGTCCACGCCGATCATGGTGGGAACGTCGTGCCCCATGGCATTCATGGTGTGGTGGCTCTTGTGGCAGTGGAATGCCCAGTCGCCTTCTTCGTCTGCCAGGAATTCGATCTGGCGCATCTGGCCCACGGCCACGTCGGTGGTCACTTCATAGAGCCGTGTGCTCTTGGGGGTGGGGCCGCCATCAGTGCCCGTCACCAGGAACTCGTGACCATGCAAGTGCATGGGGTGATTGGTCATGGTGAGGTTGCCGATCCGGATGCGAACCTTGTCGTTGAGCCGCACGTTCAGCGAGTCGATGCCTGGGAAAACCCGGCTGTTCCATGCCCACAGGTTGAAGTTCGTCATTTCTGCGACCTTCGGCGTGGCTGCGCCTGGCTCGATGTCGTAAGAGCTCAACAGGAAGCAGAAATCCCGTTGCACTTCATCGATCAGTGGATGCTTGGTCTTGGGGTGCGTGATCCAGAAGCCCATCATGCCCATGGCCATCTGGGTCATTTCATCGGCGTGTGGGTGGTACATGAAGGTGCCAGGACGGCGGGCCACGAACTCATAGACGAAGGTCTTGCCAGGCTGGATCGCTGGCTGGTTCAAGCCCGCCACGCCATCCATACCGCTGGGCAAACGCTGCCCGTGCCAGTGGATGCTGGTGTGTTCGGGCAGTTTGTTGGTCACAAAAATGCGAACGCGATCGCCTTCCACCACCTCGATCGTGGGGCCTGGGCTCTGGCCGTTGTATCCCCACAGGTGTGCTTTGAAACCGGGCGCCATTTCGCGCACCACGGGTTCGGCCACCAGATGAAACTCTTTGACGCCTTGGTTCATGCGCCAGGGCAGCGTCCAGCCGTTGAGCGTAACCACAGGGTTGTAGGGGCGCCCGGAACTGGGCACCAGCGGCGCCATCGTGTCGGCACTGGACTGAAACACGGGCTCGGGCAATGCGGCCATCGCCACCCGGCTCACGCTCGCTGCGGCCACGGCCCCTCCGGCGATGCCGGCAAACCGGAAAAAATCTCTTCTTGAATTCATGTTGGTTTCCTTGGGGGATCAGTGGCCTGCACCAGCTTCGGCGGCGGCTGCACCGCCGCCCGAGATGCCAGCGCTGGTGGGCTTGCCAATGAGAGAGGCTTGAAGTGCCGCATCCGCCAGCCAGAACTGCTGCTCGGCATTCAGGGCGGCCATCACCGAATTGACCTGGTCGCGCGAATCGGCCAGCAGCTCAAAGACGCTGATCAGCATTCCGTTGTAGCGCAGCTGGTTTTCTTCAGAAATGGTTTTCCGCAGGGGGATCACCTCGTCGCGGTGGTGCCGCGCGATGTCATACGCCGTGCGGTACGCGGAGTAGCTCTCCCGAAGGTTTGAGCCAGCCGCGCGTGCGGTTGCTTCCAGACGGCTGGCAGCAGCCAGCGTCTGCGCGTTCATGGCGTCGCGCCGCATGCCCCCCCAGTCGAAGATGGGCAGCTGCAGGCTGATCTCGAAGCCGCGCCGCGTGGAATGGGTGTTTTCGGCGGCATCAAACACCGAGTCGCGCCGTACCCCCAGCTCGATGTCCGTGAAGGTCGTGATCGTGTTCCAGCCCTGCGCGCGTGCGGCGGCGTCGTAGTCGGCCTTCGCAATCTGCAGATCCAGCCGCCCCTTGGACGCCTGACGGCCAGCGTCCGATGGGGACAGCGGCTCCTTGGGCAGGGTAGGCAGGCGCTCAGGCAACTTGAGCTGCTGGGCTTGGGCTTCGTCCAGACCCAGCAGCCGCACCAACTCCTCACGGGCTGCCGTGACCTGGTGCTGGGAACTGGCCAGCTGGGTCGCCGTGTCGGCATAAAACGCTTGCTGGCGCACGCGATCGAGCTTGTTGAAATTACCCACCGCCTGCATGCGCTTGGCCAACTCTGCGCTGGCCTGAGCACTTGCGACAACCTGTTGGGTGTAAGTCAGCGTCTGTTGCGCGGCGACAGCGCGGACCCAGGACTGACGTACCTGCGTGACCTGGTCCACCACGTCGCTGCTCAGGCGCAGCTGGGCCTGCTTGATGCGCTGCTCGGCGATGCCCTTGCGAGTGGGCAAGGTCAGCAGGTCCAGCAGTCCGAAGGACAGGAGGCGTCCAATCTCCGTCTCGCTGCCCAGACGCACACGCTCCAGGCTCAGGATGGGGTTGGCAATGCGGCCGGACTGGGCTGCCGTGGACGCGTCCGCCCAGTTTTGGGCCACGATGGCCTGCAGGGATGGGCTATTGATCAGCGCGAGCTGCACGGCGTCCTTCTGGCTGAGCGGCTTGGCCAGCAGATCCAAAGCGCGTTGGCGCAAGGCGTCACGCTCGCTCTGGTCCCGGGCCAAGGTAAGCTGGCCGTCCGTGAAGCCGCTTGCGGCTGCGTTGGCGCTGGCGAGGTTTTGCTCCAGATTCACGCTGGCGCAGCCAGACAAGACCGCAACTGCGGCCACGGCGATCACGAGTTTGGTGCGGGGCATGCGCAAGGGGCGGTTCATTGTTTGCCCCCATGGTGTGCGTCATGGCCTGGGGCGGGTTGTTCCTGGCCGGTTGTGGGCGCCGTCTGGCGCATCTCCTTGGCATAAGCACGCCATCCCCCGATCTCGCCCACCTTGTCATTGGCCGCTTTCCACGGCTGGACGGATTGCTCTTTGTAGGCGTCGTAGCCCGAGAGGGCGGATCGGTACGAAAGCTGGTAGTCCACCTTCGTCAGTTCGCCCTCGGGTACCTGCGCGAGGGCCAGGGACGGCGCTATGAGCGCGGCGGCCAGCCAGAGGGTTGAGGTAGGTCGTGAAAGCCAGGAATTTCTCATAGGTTCACCATGCGTTTTGATGCAACGCATTGTGTGAGCCGATGGCTTCCAAAGACATAACGGATTCATTACATCTTTGTCATGTAAAAGAAAGGAGGAAGTCTGAGGGCAATCTGCAGGCACACTGGCGGCCACGCGCAGCGCCAAGGAGATCCCGTGAAGATATTGATCGTCGAAGATGAAATCAAAACCGGCGAATACCTGCGCCAAGGGTTGCGTGAAGCGGGTTTCAACGCCGATCTGGTCCACAACGGAGTCGATGGCCTGCATCTGGCGCAGGAAGGTGACTACGATCTGGTGATCCTGGATGTGATGCTTCCCGGGATGGATGGCTGGCAGGTGCTCACCCATCTGCGCCGCCGTGGGCTGGAGATGCCCGTGTTGTTTCTCACCGCCAAGGACCAGGTGCAAGACCGGATCAAAGGTTTGGAACTCGGGGCGGACGACTACTTGGTCAAACCGTTTTCCTTCGCCGAGTTGCTGGCGCGAGCGCGCACCATCCTCAGGCGCGGTCGCAACGGCACCGAGGTGACGATCCTCCAGGTGGCCGATCTAGAACTGGACCTCTTGCGGCGGCGAGTCAGCAGATCGGGCAAACGCATAGACCTCACTGCCAAGGAATTCGGACTCCTGGAGCTGCTGATGCGCCGTCAAGGGGAAGTTCTGCCGCGCTCTCTGATTGCGTCGCAGGTATGGGATATGAATTTCGACAGCGACTCCAACGTGATCGAGGTGGCTATGCGCAGGCTTCGGGCCAAGATTGACGATGCCTTTGACGCCAAGTTGATCCAGACGGTGCGAGGTATGGGGTATGTGCTTGAGGCTCCGCAGGAGCGTGCGTGAAAGCCCGGTACTCGCTCACGACACGGCTGACGGCCTTTTTTACTTTGGCTTCCGGACTTGTGCTCGTTGGCCTGGGGACGCTCGTTGCCATTTCCATCGACCGGCACTTTGTGGAACTCGACCGCGATGCCCTGCGCGACAAGATCCACCTGACGCGTGAGGTGATAGGAAAATCCACGTCGCCGCAGGACCTCAAATTGCGATTGGACGACGTTTTACACAGCCATGAGGGCCTTTTTGTGAGCGTTTTCCGTGGCAGGGATCCGCTCTATGCGACTACGGATTTTCAGTTTCCAGAGGACCTCGTCGCCCTGACCCAGAAGGCCCGCCTGGGCGTTGCATCTTGGAAAACCAAGGAGCGAGAGTACAGAGGGATGTCTGCGTCCGTGACGTTGCCGGGTTCCGCCGAGCCGCCTCTGCAGGTCTGGGTGGCCGTGGACATTGCCCACCACAAGCACTTCATGTACGAATTGATTTGGGTGCTTGTGGGCTACGTGGCATTGGCAACGCTGGTTGCCGGGATCCTCGGTTGGTGGGCCGCAAAGAATGGCTTGGCCCCCCTTCGGGCGATGCGGTCCCGCGCCATGGCCATCACGGCACAGCGACTGGACGAGCGGATGCCAACCCAGGAGTTTCCGGTGGAAATGGCCGACCTGGCGACCACCCTCAACGAGATGCTCCGGCGTCTGAAGGATGAGTTTGACCGCCTGTCCGAGTTTTCTTCGGACCTGGCTCACGAGCTGCGCACGCCCATCAACAATCTGATGACACAGACGCAGGTCACGCTCAGCCAGGCGCGCTCCTCTGAGGAGTACCAGGACATACTGGCCTCCAACGCCGAGGAGTACCAGCGCTTGGCCCGCATGGTGGCTGACATGTTGTTCCTGGCCAAGGCTGATCACGGTCTCATCCTTCCCAGCACGGAGAGAATCGCGGTCCATGATGAAACACAGGCTTTGTTTGACTTCTACGAGGCCCTTGCCGAAGAAAAGCTGGTCCGACTGCAATTGATCGGGACGGCGGAGATCACTGGCGACCGGTTGATGCTGCGCCGGGCGCTGAGCAATCTCCTGTCCAACGCCATTCGCTACACCCCGCCCGGCGAGCAGGTGGTCGTGGACATCCAAGGGGACCTGCACGGAACCGCCGTGGATGTCGTCAACGCTGGACCTTCTATCGATGCGCAGATGATCCCCCGCCTGTTCGACCGCTTCTTTCGGGCAGACAAGTCGCGCAAGCATCTGGACTCCGATGGCGCGGGCTTGGGCTTGTCCATCACCCAGGCGATTGTTCATGCGCACCGGGGGCGGATTTCCGTGAGTTCGGCCGGTGGCAGGACTTGTTTTTCGATGTATTTCCCCAGTGCACAAAGCATTGGCAAGCACCTCACGACAGATGCATGACCCTCTGGCAACCCTCATAGACTGCTGGAAGGCAGATCCGAGCAGCACCTACAACACCTGGTTCCTGTGGGACCAGAGGGTCAAGAACTTCCGCTCCATTCGCCGAGGCATTGCGCAGGTGGTGGAGGACATCCGGGGTGGCACGTTTGGCAATGCCTACCGAGGCTCCTCGCTGGAGACGATTGTGGGCTCCGTGGCAGAGCAGCGCCAGATTTTCAAGGGAGCGGACCACGCGTTCCTCTGGAAACCCAAGCTGCGGATTCCGGACATCTACGAGAGCACGAGCAACCAGCTCGCCTTCGCAGATCTTCTTCACACTTGCGATCACTGCAACTGCGCAGAAGACGTAGTGGCCGCCATACAGCGCATTGATGCGATTGGCATCAAAGGCTTGGGTCCAGCAGTTGCTAACTTGCTGTATTTCATCCACCCAACGCTGGTCTCTCCCTTCAACACGGCCATCGTCAATGGGTTCAACGCGGTGACCGGGGGGCGCGTGAAGCTCGGACGCTGGGACCACTATCTCTCCATGCGGGAGGGCTTGCTGCGCTTGAACGCGCAGTACCGGCTGAAACTATCGAACGATCTCGGCGCGATCGCAGGTCTGATGTTTGACATCGGCAGCGGCCGATATGCCGCACCGCCACAAGCCATGGATGCGGCGGCTGCGGCTCTATGGCAAGAAGATCTCGAACGGGTGCGGCAGGAATCCACCGCATTGCAACGGGAACTGTCCCAGGCGACCGAGAGCGATGCGACCCACACGGGTGTCCAGGCCTCGCTGCGCGACCTGGGCAAGGCCCTCGGCTTTGAGGTCTGGATCGCGTCCAACGACCGGGGCCGCGCCTATGGCGGGGGGCTGCTGGGAGATGGATGCATGGCGCAGTTGCCCGCCAGCCTGGACCGAGGACTGGAGTCCGTGCGACTGATCGATGTCGTATGGGTTGATCCCCAGACCTCGCAATTCGCCGCCGCATTCGAAGTCGAACACACCACGTCCATCTATTCGGGCATCGTACGCATGCTCGATTTGGCCCTGGGCACGCCGGTTGCAGGCAACTGCGCCCTGTTTCTGGTGGCTCCAGACAATCGCAGAGACAAGGTCGCTGAGCAACTTCAAAGGCCCGCCTTCTCCAGGGTGTCAGAGCTAGGAATCCGGTACTTGCCCTACAGCCAACTGGAGCAGAACCATGCCTCCATGAGCCGCTTTGGGTCCAGCATCAAGCCGTTGCTGGAGATTTCGCAGCGGCTGTGAGCCACCGCTATTTCGTGCGGCGCGCTTCGCTTGGGCTCGGCTCTTTGGGCCCCTGGGATGCAGCAACCCACGGCGATGTCGGCAAGATGAAGTTTCTGTTATCCCGAGCGGCGAGATTGACGGGTAGCGCCTTGCGTTGCGAAAGTTACAGGTCGAACTTCAACCCCTACGATTGGGCATTGCCTCGGTACAGATTTCGAGGCAGAACTTCGCAAACTCTTCGCCCCCAGAAAGCCTCGGCATGAACGTCACGACAAAGCCATTGGATGCACTATTGCCCGTCAGTTCGCTGGGAAACTCTGTGCCCAAAGCACCGAGCATCCAGGGAGGCGGTTTTCTGGACGCGATGAAGCAGGCGCTTTCAACCACAAGCCAGTTGCAGAGTGAGTCTGGTCGCCTGAGCCGCGAGGTCACATTCGGCAATCCCACGGTCAGTCTCGAAGAAACGATGCTCGCTGGCGTCAAGTCGAACATCGCGTTTCAGGCCACGCTTCAGAGCCGTAACCGCATTGTTCAGGCCTACACGGACGTAATGAACATGCAGGTCTGAAGCCAGCCGAGCGCGGCGGACCTACCTCGCAAACAATCGTGAAAACGGTAGGTAAATCAGGGAAACCGTAGACTCGACGTCTGCACTGGAGGCCATATGCAATCCAAGGAACACTGGGAACGCGTCTACTCAACGAAGGCTGCCTCGGGCGTCAGCTGGTTTCAGGACCACGCGCGGCAGTCCGTTCAACTCATTGGCCAGACTGGCGTCGCATGCCACGCCGGCATCATTGACGTCGGAGGAGGTGCCTCCACCCTTGTTGACGATCTGCTGGAGGAAGGCCGCACGAATATCACGGTCCTTGACTTGTCCGAGGCAGCGCTGGCAGCGTCAAAGTCCCGCTTGGGCCCACGAGCAGTCGATGTCTCCTGGCTGATTGGTGATATCACGCGCGTAGAACTGCCCCGGCATGCCTATGAAGTGTGGCATGACAGGGCCGTATTCCATTTCCTCACAACGCGAGAGGACCGTGAGTCCTACATCAGAGCGGTCCTTCGGGCCGTAAAGCCAGGTGGTCATGTCATCGTCGCAACGTTCGCTGAGGACGGGCCTGAGAACTGCAGTGGACTGCCGGTCATGCGCTATAGCGCCGATGGTCTGCACGCCGAATTCGGTGCGCCGTTCCGGCTCCTGCGGCAGGAAAGTGAGGAGCACCACACGCCATTTGGGACCGTTCAGAAGTTCATCTATTGCCTGTGCCGCAAGGAGGCCAACTGAAATTGCCTTCTCCTTGAGTCACTTGAAATTCCGCCAAGGCTTGGAAGATCTCCGTCCTTGGCGGTAGCTTGTGACCGCATCAGAAACGAGAGGCCTTTGCCGATTCGTCCAAGTTGGCGGCAACTGCTGCATGGTGCGCTGCGTGATAGCGGTCAGGATAGATTTCGTTGAGCTTGCGGCCGTCTTCGCCCACAGCGACCAGTTCGCCTTCGCGGATGGCGCGCGCCAGCTCATTCTTGACCTGCTCACGAGTTTTCAGCGACTTGCCCGCCACGATGGGGTAGCGGCCAGACATCAGTTCATTGCGTTTGACGCCGAGTTCACCCGCTACCATGATGTCACCTGAGCGGATTGCCTGCTCAAGCTCGTCCCGCACTTGGTCGCGCGATTTTGTGACCTGTGCAGAAGCAGTCGCCGGGTACGCACCGGGGTTGAGTTGTTTGAGCGTCAGACCCGATTCGCCGGAGGCGAGCATGTCGCCGCTTTGCATCGCATGGGCCAACTCGGCCTGCACTTGTTCACGTGTCTTGCTGACCACTTGATCCGAAGCAAAAGCGGGGGCGGCGATGAGGGAAAGGACGATGAGAGTGGACTTGAGTTTCATGGTGGGGTTTCCTTTTTGGACAACTGGCGAAGGTTCAGGTGCAACCGCGAGCCTGCTTGAGAAGACGCGCGGTTGCCGGTGATCGTTGAGAGGGTTCAGGGCAGTTGGCGGGCATCGACCCAGCCAGCTTCGCCGCCCATGTCCCGCACACCGTCACGACCGACGGGGTTGCGCTTGGCGGACTGCAACTCATCCAGAACTTGCTGGCGGGTCTTGGTCAGTTTTGGGCCTGGGACAAGTGGATAGGTGCCGGGATAGCCACGGCTGATCCAATACAGCGTGCCATCTTTTTTCGCGGCCAGCACAGTGCTTTCGACCGCTTGGCGGCTCACTGCATTGCCCAAGTGATCGGGGGCCAGGGTGACACCTTCTTCCGCGCTTGGGCTTGCGTGGTACACGGAAGTGGCGAAAGAAGCGGTGGCGGATGCAGCGAGGCTGGCGACGAGGATTGCGGTACGAACTTTCATGATGGTCTCCTGTGGCGCCGGATGCCCGATATGGTTCATCCAGGTGGCGATTTCTGCACCACGGAGAGAAGTCTAGAAATCGCATCCCCACGAAGAGGTGACCCACTGATTACGTTTTTGAAAGCAGCTGGCAATGCACGCGAATCTGAGCACGAGGCACTATCGTTTTCAGGGCGATCACACTCACCCGTCAAAGCGCAGCTTGAAAGAAGGAAGGACGCGCTACTGGAGTCATCCGAGACTGCGAATGGTCAAGGTGGACGCCGCTGGCCGCATGCTCACGGATGACTCTGCCAAGGATGACACCGCGCAATCTGCAGCTCCTTCCGGCAATCCATCGACCCGCACACGTTGATGCATCCGGCAATGCGGTGCAACACCCGTTGCGTCCGTGGACGGCGGCAAGGAAGCATCGCCGCGACCACAGTCGAACGTCTGGAAATGCCGCCATTCATGTGACGCAAGTCAAGAATTGACGATGATCATGCTTGACATTGCCACCATGGTAAGCCGTATCGTTCCCACGAGGTCCATCACTCTCTCGATGGCCACTTCTTGGAGATCGCCATGAACCACGACCACACCACAGGACATTCAGAAGCTGCCAACTCCGCCGGAGGCCGTCGCAAATTGATCGGCGCGGTGATCATGCTTGCGCTCATCGGGGCATTCTTCTTGCTCAGGGAACACTGGTCGCACATTGCGGGCTATTGGCCCTATCTGCTCTTGCTGGCCTGTCCTTTGATGCACATCTTCCATGGGCACGGGGGGCACGGATCCCACGAAGGCGATTCGAGCAAAAAGTAATCTTGCAGGCACACAACACATTTGCAGGGAGGCCATTCATGTCCAACACGGAACCGCACGATCACACCCACCATCGCCATAAGCATCATGAAGGGATCCACGGGGATACACCGCCGCCAGCAACTGAACTGAAAGACCCCGTCTGCGGTATGGCGGTGACTGCCCAGTCCCAGTACACCGCCTTCCACGAAGGCCACAATTACTACTTTTGCGGCGCCAAGTGCCAGGGGCGCTTTGTCGAGGCGCCACAGAAGCACGCACCGGGCGCTCAAGGCAAGTCTGGGACCGAGCTTGAAGCAATCCAGCCCGGCACCATCTACACCTGTCCCATGCACCCGGAGGTGCAGCAAGACCGTCCCGGAAACTGCCCCAAATGCGGCATGACGCTGGAGCCCATGTTGCCCACGCTGGATGAGGGAGAAAACGCCGAACTCGTGGATTTCCGGCATCGCTTCTGGTGGACGTTGCCACTTACCGTGGTGGTCACCATCCTGGCCATGGTGGGACACCGGCTGCAGTGGTTCGAGATGGCCACACAGAGCTGGATCGAACTCGTGCTGACGGTTCCCATCGTGCTGTGGGCGGGCTGGCCCTTCTTTGTGCGTGGCGCCCAGTCCATCGCCAATCGCAGTCCCAACATGTGGACACTGATCGGCCTGGGAACAGGCGCCGCATTTGTCTACAGCGTGGTCGCCACTGTGGCACCTGGGGTGTTTCCCGCCTCGTTCCAGGCCATGGGGCGCGTGGCGGTGTACTTCGAAGCGGCCGCCGTCATCATCTCGCTCACGCTGCTCGGCCAGATGCTGGAGCTGAAGGCGCGCTCGCAGACGTCGGCTGCCATCAAATCATTGCTGGGCCTGGCTCCCAAGACCGCACGGCGTATCGACGCCAATGGCCAGGAGAGTGATGTCCCGTTGTCCCACGTCCATGTGGGCGACCTCTTGCGCGTGCGCCCTGGGGAGAAGGTGCCTGTGGATGGCGTGGTGGTCGAGGGCAGCAGCGCGGTGGACGAAGCCATGCTCACGGGGGAGCCAGTGCCCATCGTCAAAGGGCCAGGCGACTCCGTCATCGGTGCCACGCTCAACACCAACGGCGCGCTGGTGATCCGGTCGGAGCGGGTGGGCTCCGCCACCATGCTGTCCCAGATCGTGCAAATGGTGGCACAGGCGCAGCGCTCCCGCGCGCCCATGCAGCGCATGGCCGACCAAGTGGCGGGCTACTTCGTGATGGCTGTGGTGGGTATCGCGTTGCTCACACTGTTCGCGTGGGGCCTGTTCGGTCCGGAGCCACGATGGGTCTACGGTCTGGTCAACGCCGTGGCGGTGCTGATCATTGCCTGCCCCTGCGCTCTGGGTCTGGCCACGCCCATGTCCATCATGGTGGCCACCGGCCGGGGCGCCACCAGCGGCGTGCTGTTCAGGGATGCTGCCGCCATCGAGAACCTGCGCAAGGTGGACACGCTGATTGTGGACAAGACGGGCACGCTCACTGAAGGCAAGCCCTCGTTCGAGCGCGTGGTGGCGATGCCCGGTCTGTCCGAGGACGAAGTGCTGCGCCTCGCAGCCAGTCTGGACCAGGGCAGCGAGCATCCGCTGGCCGATGCGATCGTCCAGGCTGCCCGTGCCAAGGGCTTGGCTCTGGACAAACCCGAGGACTTCGAGTCCGGGTCGGGCATCGGCGTGCGCGGACGGGTCGCCGGTCGTCAGCTCGCCCTGGGAAACACGGTCCTTATGGAGCAGGTGGGCGTTTCTGCGAGTCCGCTGCTTGCGCAGGCGGAGGCCTTGCGCGCCACAGGGGCCAGCGTGATGTACCTGGCAGCTGATGGCCAGCTTCAAGGTCTTTTGGCGGTTTCTGACGCCGTCAAGGCGAGCACGCCGGAAGCGCTGGCGACGCTGCACGCGGCGGGACTGCGGATCGTCATGGCCACGGGCGACGGCATGACCACCGCCAAGGCAGTGGGCGCGAAGCTGGGGATCGATGAGGTCCATGGCGAGGTCAAGCCTGCGGACAAGCTGGCTCTGGCGTCCCGGCTACAAGGCGAAGGCCGTGTCGTTGCCATGGCAGGGGACGGGATCAACGACGCGCCCGCCCTGGCCAAGGCCGATGTGGGCATCGCGATGGGCACGGGCACCGATGTGGCGATGAACAGCGCCCAGGTTACCCTGGTCAAAGGTGATCTGCGGGGTATTTCCACAGCGCGGGAATTGTCGGAGGCGACGGTGGGCAACATGAAGCAAAACCTGATGTTTGCCTTCCTCTACAACGCGCTGGGCATACCGATCGCCGCAGGGCTGCTGTATCCCTTCACCGGATGGCTGCTATCGCCCATGATCGCAGCGCTGGCGATGAGCCTGAGTTCGGCGTCCGTGATCGCCAACGCCCTGCGGCTTCGCAAGGGCTGAGGAAGGCCGGTCGGCACGGATTTGATCTGGGTTAAGTCCGTGGCCGACATTCTGGATACCATTCGCACCATGACCGCCGTCAGGAGCACCTTTTTTCGCCGAGGACGCTGGATAACCAGCGTTCTGGTCGCGGCGTTGCTTCTGATGCAGTTCGCGTTGGCCGCCTATGCCTGTCCCAAGCTGGACTCGGCAGCCCATGCGGCATCGATGCAAAAAGCGGGCATGGCCATGGAAGATGCCGTCGGCATGCCTTCCATGCCCGATTGTCACGCGATGGCGGGCACCATGGATGAGCAGGCCCCTCAGCTGTGCCGGGCCCATTGTGACGGCGACAGCCTGTCCTCCCCTTCGCTCCAGGGTCTGGATCTGCAGGCGCTCGCGGCGCATGCCATCTGGGTCGCTTATGTGCTGCCAGTGGTCCTGGACTCCGAGCGCCACATTGACCCTCGGGCTGTCTACGTGGAGCTGGACAGTCGAGCGGGCTCTCCCCCCATCTATCTGACCCATCAGGTCTTTCGAAATTGATCGTGCACGTCTTGCGCGCTGCCTTGCAGCGTTTGCGCAAGTCTGACTTCGTGCCCATTCATTTCGAGGACCACCATGCCCATCACCTCCTTCGGCGCTCCCTGCGAGCGCCTGTCTGCGCACCAGCGCATTCATCCCATCGTGCAGCGCATCCGGGTGCGCAACCTCCACCATCTGCGCCTGGGCGCTCTCGGGTTCCTGCTGGCCGGCATCGGCTTGGTCGGCAACCAGGCCCACGCCCTGGGCTTTGCAGAGGCCTTGGATCTGGCGGAGCAGCACAGCCCTCGCATCACGGCCCAGCGGCTGCAGATTGACGCAGCCAGCAGTACGCAGAAGGCCGCAGGGACCCTGCCGGATCCCAAACTCTCGGTCGGTATCGAGAACTTTCCCATCAGCGGCATGGACCGCTTCAGCCTCACACGCGAGTCCATGACAATGCAGCGCCTGGCGCTGATGCAGGAGGTGCCCAACCGGGCCAAGCGCGATGCCCAGATCGCGGGCGCCGAGGCCAAGGTGGAGCGCGAACGCGCCGCCCTGGCGGTCCAGCGCCTGCAGATCCGTCTGGAGCTGAGCCAAGCTTGGATCATGGCGCAGTCCATCGAACAGCGCGACCAGGTGCTCTCCGATCTACTGCGCGAGAACCAGCGCCTGCAGGACAGCCTACCCGCAAGCATCGCGGGGGGGACGGCCCAGGCGGGCGAACTCTTGATGGCCAGGCAGGAGGCGCTTACGCTGTCGGACCGCAGGGACGATCTGCAGCGGGACCGCTCCAAGGCCAGGGCGATGTTGCGGCGCTGGGTTGGCGCCCGCGCCGACGAGGCGCTGCAGGGAACTCCCGGACCCTTGAGCCGCCCCCTGGACCAGTTGCGCGCAGAGGTACACCGCCATGCCGAACTGGCGGAGTACCCCGCCATGCAGGCCATGGCCTTGGCGGAAACGCGCGAAGCCCAGGCAGAAACCAAGGGTGATTGGTCCTGGGAAGTCGCCTATAGCCGCCGCGACCGCCGCTGGGGCGACATGGTGTCCTTCCAGGTGAGCTTTGATCTTCCCTGGCAACAGGAGCGGCGCCAGGTACCCCAGATCAAGGCCAAGCAGCTGGAGCTGCAGCGCCTGGAAGCCGAGCAGGAAGATGTGACCCGCAGGCACCTGCAGGAGCTGGAGGACAGTGCCTCAGAGCTGGCGGCGCTGAACAGCCAGATCGAGCGGCTGCAATCGGCTGGCATGGGCCTGGCGCAGGGGCGCGCTGAACTCGCGCTGGCCAATTACCAGTCTGCCAAAGGCGACTTGAGCGCCGTGCTGGCGGCAAGGGCCCAAGTGCGGGAGACGCACTGGCGGCTCATTGAACTGCAGGCACAGCGGGACACCGTGATTGCCCGCCTGAACAGCCTGATCGCCGACTGAAGGGAGAACCACATGACCAATACCGTTTTCAAGAAGACCGCCGTGGCCGTGGCACTGGTGGCTGCTGGCATCGCCCTCGGCTGGGGCGTCTCCCAATGGCGCATTGCGAACAGTCATGCATCTGGCGCCGTTCCTGCCTCGGCCGAAACTGCGAAAACCGACCGCAAGGTGCTGTACTGGTACGACCCCATGGTGCCGACGCAGAAGTTCGACAAGCCCGGCAAGTCGCCCTACATGGACATGGCGCTGGTTCCTAAGTACGCCGATGAGGACGCGCAACAAGGCACCGGTTTGAATGTCTCGGCACAGGCGGTGCAAGCCCTTGGCCTGCGCACCGCCACGGTGGAGCAGCGAGACATTGGGTCCGACGTGGACGTGCTGGGCACGGTCCAGCTCAATGACCGGGATGTGAGCATCGTCCAGGCGCGCTCAGCCGGGTTCGTGGAACGGGTCTACGCCCGGGCCCCCGGCGACGTGGTGGCCGCAGGCGCGCCATTGGCCGATCTACTGCTGCCCGAATGGGTGGCTGCGCAGCGCGAGTTCCTCGCGGTCCGGGCGCTCAAGGACGAGTCGCTGACGGCGGCTTCGCGCCAGCGGCTGTCGCTGCTGGGTATGCCTGCCGCGCTCGTGGCCCAGGTGGAGCGCACGGGCGAACCTCAGGGCCGCTACGCGGTGACCTTTCCACAGGCGGGGATGGTGGCCGAACTGATGGTGCGCCAGGGCATGACGGTCTCTGCGGGGGCCAGCCTGGTGCGCGTGAACGGTTTGGCCAGTGTCTGGATCGAAGCGGCCGTTCCTGAAGCGCAAAGCGGTCCCTTGCAACTGGGGCAGTACGCACAGGTCCGCCTGGCCGCGTTTCCAGGCGAAACCCTCAAAGCCCGTGTCGTGAGCATCCTGCCAGAGGCCAACCGGGACACCCGCACGGTGCGCGTGCGCCTGGAGCTTCCCAACCCCACCCAGCGGCTGAAGGCGGGCATGTCCGGGCAGATTGTCCTGGCGGGACGCACCCAACCGGCGTTGCTGGTGCCCAGCGAAGCGGTGATCCGCACCGGCAAGCGGGCGCTGGTCTACGTGGTGGATGGCCCCGGGAAGTACCACCCCGTCCAGGTGCAACTCGGCGCGGAAATCGATGACCGCCTCGTCGTTCAAGGCGGGCTGACCGCAGGGCAACAGGTGGTCGCCTCGGCACAGTTCCTGATCGATTCGGAAGCCAGCCTGCGGGGCATCATGCCCGCACAAGCACAAGCACAAGCACAAGCCAGCAGCGCGCAGCCTCCCAGTGAGCCGGGTGCCGTGCCCGCCGCTGCGCCAGCGCCCAAGAGCTATACCGTGCGGGGCGTGGTCGATGAGGTCACACCCACCGAGCTGACCCTGACCCATGAGGCCGTGCCTGAGCTGAAGTGGCCCGGCATGACCATGCCATTCAAGCTGGCGAGCCCAGAGCTGGCCAAGGCCCTGAAACCCGAGCAGCAGGTCAGGTTCACCTTCCAGCAGCAAGGCAAGGACTTCGTGATCACCGCCGTGGAAAGGGTCAAGCCATGATCGCGCGTCTGATTCGCTGGTCGGTGGCGAACCGGTTCCTGGTGCTGCTAGCGACTGTCATGCTGACCGCCTGGGGCGTGTGGGGCGTGCGCAGCACCCCCGTGGACGCGCTTCCCGATTTGTCGGATGTCCAGGTCATCATCCGCACCTCCTATCCCGGCCAGGCGCCGCAGATCGTGGAAAACCAGGTGACCTACCCGCTGGCCACCACCATGCTGTCCGTCCCGGGCGCCAAGACGGTGCGCGGCTTCTCGTTCTTTGGCGACTCTTTTGTCTACATCCTGTTCGAGGACGGCACGGACCTGTACTGGGCGCGCTCCCGCGTGCTGGAGTACATGAACCAGGTGCAGGGGCGACTGCCCGCCACGGCCAAGTCGTCGCTTGGCCCCGACGCCACCGGGGTCGGCTGGATCTACCAATACGCACTGGTGGACCGCACCGGCAAGAACGACTTGGCCCAGCTGCGCGCCCTGCAGGACTGGTTCCTGAAATTCGAACTCAAGAGCTTGCCCAATGTGGCAGAAGTGGCGTCGGTGGGCGGCATGGTCAAGCAGTACCAGGTGGTGCTCGACCCCATCAAGCTCGCAGCCCAAGGGCTGACCCAGGCGCAGGTCCGCGAGGCCATCCTGGGCGCCAACCAGGAAACCGGCGGGTCGGTGCTGGAGTTGTCCGGGGCCGAGTACATGGTGCGCGCCAGCGGCTACCTCAAGACGCTGGATGACTTCCGGGCCATCCCGCTGGTGTCGCGCGCCGGGATTCCCGTGCGCCTGGGCGATGTCGCAACGCTCCAGATCGGGCCGGAGATGCGGCGCGGCATTGCTGAACTCGACGGTGAGGGAGAAGTGGCTGGTGGCGTCGTGGTCCTGCGCTCCGGCAAGAATGCCCAGGAAACCATCCAGGCCGTCAAGGCCAAGCTCGGCGAGCTGCAAAGCAGCCTGCCCCAGGGTGTGGAGATCGTCACCACCTACGACCGCAGCGCACTCATCGAGCGGGCGATCCACAACCTCACCACCAAACTCGTGGAAGAGTTCATCGTGGTGGCTGTGGTCTGTGTCTTGTTCTTGTGGCACCTGCGTTCTGCGCTGGTCGCGATCATTTCTCTGCCTCTGGGGATCATGGCGGCGTTTCTGGTGATGCGCTACCAGGGCATCAATGCCAACATCATGTCCTTGGGCGGGATTGCCATTGCTGTGGGCGCCATGGTCGATGCGGCCGTGGTGATGATCGAGAACGCCCACAAGAAGCTGGAAGCCTGGCAGCACAAGCATCCCGACCGCCCGTTGGTCGGAGAAGAACGTTGGAAGGTGATCACCGAAGCCGCCGAGGAGGTAGGCCCCGCGCTGTTTTTCTCGCTGCTCATCATCACCTTGTCCTTCGTTCCCGTCTTCACGCTGGAAGCGCAGGAAGGCCGCCTGTTCGGACCGCTGGCGTTCACCAAGACCTACGCGATGGCCGCAGCTGCGGGTCTCTCGGTCACGCTGATCCCGGTCCTGATGGGCTACTGGATCCGGGGCCGTATCCCCGATGAGCAGAAGAACCCGATCACGCGCGCGCTGATCGCCGTGTACCGGCCTTGCCTGGAGTGGGTTCTGCACCGCCCAAAATCCACCCTGGCCATCGCCGTGCTGGCGCTGACCACCACGATCTGGCCTCTGTCGCGGTTGGGGGGCGAGTTCCTGCCCAGGCTGGATGAAGGTGATCTGCTGTACATGCCGTCGGCGCTCCCGGGCCTGTCGGCGCAGCGGGCCACCGAACTGCTGCAACTGAGCAACCGGATGATCAAGACGGTGCCCGAGGTCGAGCGCGTGTTCGGCAAGGCTGGCCGCGCGGAGACCGCCACGGATCCGGCACCGCTGGAAATGTTCGAGACCACGGTGAAGCTCAAACCCAGAGACCAATGGCGTCCAGGTATGACCCCCGAGGGCCTGATCGAAGAGTTGGACAAGGCCGTCAAGATCCCCGGCCTGTCCAACATCTGGATTCCGCCCATTCGCAACCGGATCGACATGCTCGCGACGGGCATCAAGAGTCCTATCGGGGTCAAGGTGACCGGCAACGACCTGAAGGTGATCGATGGGATCGCTGCCGAGGTTGAGCAGGTCGCCAAGGGCATTCCGGGAGTGACTTCGTCTTTGGCAGAGCGCTTGACGGGGGGGCGCTATGTCGATGTCCGCATCGATCGCACGGCCGCAGGGCGCTACGGGCTGAATGTGAGCGAAATCCAGGCCGTGGTCTCCGGGGCCATCGGTGGTGAAAACGTCTCGGAAACGATCGAGGGCCTGGCCCGCTTCCCGATCAACCTGCGCTATCCGCGTGAGTGGAGAGACTCGCCAGAACGCTTGGCCCAGTTGCCCATCTCCACCCCCATGGGGCAGCAGATCACGCTGGGCACGGTGGCCAGCGTCTCCATCACCGATGGCCCTCCCATGCTCAAGACCGAGAACGCCCGCCCATCGGGTTGGGTGTATGTCGATGTGCGGGGACGTGATCTGGCATCCGTGGCCAATGACCTGCGCGATGCGGTGAGCCGCCAGATCAAGCTGGAGCCCGGGGTCAGCATCACGTACTCAGGCCAGTTCGAGTACCTAGAGCGAGCCAATGCCCGCCTCAAGGTGGTGGTGCCAGCCACGTTGCTGATCATCTTCGTGCTGTTGTACTTGACCTTCTCGCGCATGGGTGAGGCCGGCCTCATCATGGCGACGCTGCCATTTGCGCTCACGGGGGGGATCTGGTTCCTGTACCTGATGAACTACAACCTGTCCATCGCCACCGGCGTCGGCTTCATCGCTCTGGCGGGGGTCGCGGCAGAGTTTGGTGTGGTCATGCTCATCTACCTCAAGCAGGCACTTGCAGAGAGATGTCCAGACGGCAGGCCGCCCACGCTGGAAGAACTGCTGGATGCGATCCGGGAAGGCGCCGTGCTGCGCGTGCGCCCCAAGGCCATGACCGTGGCTGTCATCCTGGCGGGCCTGGTGCCCATCGTGTGGAGCAGCGGGACCGGCTCGGAGGTCATGAGCCGCATTGCGGCACCTATGCTGGGCGGCATGGTGACAGCGCCGCTGCTGTCCTTGTTCGTGATTCCTGCGGCCTATGTGCTGATGCGAAGGCCGAGAAAACGCGATCGGCTGGACACTGAGGCCTCGTGAGGCCTGCTTTGGGTGCCCCTTCGGGGGCATCGAGTTTGCTGATCGAGACGCGTGGGGGGTGTCCGAATTTCTGCGTTCGAGGCGCTGAGACTTTTCCACGGCGGCGGTCGGCGCTTGCGACGAACCGACCGACGCGGTGTGAAAGTCGGTCTTGATCCTACGCGACGGTTCTGGTGAACCGCTCTTCGTAGAGGATCGCGCACTGATTCATCGCCTCCATCGATGGCACCCAGTTGAGCTATCGATCATCCACGGATACAAGAGAGCCGAACGCATTCCCGCTCCGGAAATGCATCGTGTCTGGGGGCGGTGATAGCGGGCTCAGGGAGAGCGCGCCTTGCGCTCGTCGATTCTGGTCGACGATCTACAGAACCTCAAAGAAGATGCGTGGCGAGCGCTCCTCAGAACACTCTCTGTGGGATTACTTGGATGGCATGGCCGCTTGGCGGTCCACCATCATCTGCATCATCTGTTCCATCATGACCATGCGGCGCTCCATTTGAGCGTGCATGCCCATCATGCCTCCCATGCCCGAGTTTCCGGAGGGTGCCGGCATGGCGGGTTTGGCCTGCGCCCCTTGCTGCATCATCCCCATACCCATGCCACCAGAATTTCCAGCACCCATCATGGCCATGCCGGACTGCATGAGCTTCATGTGCTCATCCATCAGGGAAGAACGTTCGGCGGGAGTCTTGGCCGCCTGCATTTTTTTGTGCATTTCCTGCATGGCCTTCATCTGACGATCAAAGGCGTCCGGTGCTGGCGGGGTAGTAGCTGCCGGGGCAGACTGGGTCACTACGCCACCACTCTGCGCATCACCGGGGTGGTGGCCTGCGTGTTCGTCCGCAGGTTTTGGAGATTGCGCGATGGCACAGCCCGCCACGAAAAGGGTTGTCAACAGCCCAGCGACGATATTCAGACGCATGATGGTCTCCTTGTAGGTTCAACTGGAGCATGACGACGTACGGTTCGCAGCACCTTGATTCACATCAACAGAGGTTGCGGACCGAGACGAACAGCAGCAGCCACCGGTTGTTCGGCGCGATGGAGTCGCCACCACGGCGTCTGCTTTGTATCCGGCACGCCCAATTGCAGAGCGGACAAGCTCCACAGTGTCGTCTTCGGCTTGCCCAGGAACGCGGACCTGCCGCGCGGCCACATCGATTTCTACTTCGACGCCTGCTGGCAGTTGGGTCTGAGCTATTGCTCGACGAATGCGCTGAGCACAACCGCCGCACGTCATATCAGGAACATTGAAATGAACCATGTGAGCCTCCTTCGGTTGATTCACGGTTTGACTATGAACCTTGTCATGATGAGAAGGTCAAGGCCCGTCACGGGAATCAACTGGGCATCGAGATCGCGAGGCTGAAATCAGCCAAGAGAGCCACGACAGGCTGTCCCAAGGGCATGGTTGCATGCTTTGGGCCGCGAGGAGCATGGGGCCAACTCAACGGATCCGCCAACGGCCTCCGATGGGAAAAGCGCCGTTCGGATTCTGGTATGGCCCTTCGCAAGGAGGCCCTTTGTCGGTAAGTCACTCGAATCCGACAATCCAGAAAAACATCGCCCCCGGGGGCATGCTTGCGCAGAGGTCACACCGGGGGCTTGCTTTGTATCGATGATAGCAGTGATGTCCGGTGAGCGCGCGAAGCGCCACTCGCGGCCCTCAACCTAACATTGAGCGTTGAGGTGCCTCATGCTCACCAGAGTCCCCGTTTGTTCACTTGGGCGAGCACGGTGGATATGGCGGCCAGCGTTTGCGTCTCCGTCAAAACCTCCGTGACCTTGAGTGTTGGTGGCATCGGAATTCCTGCGACTTCATGGGTGCGCCTGAGCACCTGTTCCATCAAGCTGGTTCGTGGAACAAACATGTAGTGCACTTCGCAATCCAGGCCATGGGCCAGCCGTGCAAGAGTATTCAGCGTAATCGTCCCGCTCGCCTCAGCTTGCTCCAGTTTACGAACGCCCTGGGCTGTCATGCCTAAACGCTCTCCCAGCGCTTTCGAACTCATGCCCAGTGCCAGTCGAACCGTCTTTGTCCAGCCGCACCTGGGCGTGGCATTGCGCTGCAGCTTCGCGAAATCGCAAAACTGCCTGTCAAGTTCGGCCAAGCGGGTGAGATCCAAGCGGCTTTTCAAGGGGCAAATAACCAGGGCAACAGGATGGTTGCCTGTCTGACCATATCAAGGCAACCGGATTGTTTCCATTGAGAGGCGTGCGCACCAGAAACGCAGAAATGGCATTCCTGCTCCGTTATCTTCGTGCGTGACGGCCTTACACGGGACCAATTGGTCTCATATTAACTTGAATGATGAACGATGCTACGTTTGGAAAAAGCCACTCTGGGCAAATTTGGACCACAGGACATGATGGGCCTGATCACGTCACAGGGCTGGGAAGCCATCTTGCCCGATGCACTCCAGGACAACCACCTGTTGCTCATGTCAGACCAAATCAGAGACCTTCTTTCCGGCGCTGGCTGGAAAGATGGTGAACACGAACCTGCAAGCGCAGCACTGCCGCTGACCTTGTTGCTGCTCACCAAAGCCGGTGCCAATCCATCGGGAGATAGCTTTGAAGTCGGTCTAGAAACTCTGCAGGAGGCACTTTGTTTGCTCAACACCGCCGTTGACCGCGAGATCGTCAACCGCATGCTGCAGCGCCAAGATGCCACTCCGATTGGCACAGGTCTGATACAGGGACTTCAAATGCTGGTTCAGCATGCCAAAGAGGAAGCAGAATCAGATTGCCACGCCTAATCGGCAACGAGGCCTTTGAAGTCACTTTTAAGGGTCTTGAGCAGTTCACTGACCGAGGCCGCATCCAACTCCGGGCAGTAGGCTACGGCAACCAGCGTCAAAGGATGGATCTGCATCTGCTCAGCCAAGACCTCTATGGTGCGGACGCTGGGAACTTGGTGACCCTGCTCGATGCGGCTGATGTGGCGGCGGCTGGTGGCCAGCAGCATGTCTTCCTGCACGAGGCCGCGTGCTGCGCGCAATTGGCGCAGCGCTCGACCAAAGTCGGCTTGGGGTGCAACACGCTTTCGGGAAGACATCCCCCGATTTCCGCCCAATGAGACCAAAAAGACCACGACCAACTAGTCTCATTGGCATTAAATCTGATCAAAAATTCACTGGCTGTTGAAAAGCACGAAGTGAATCAGCGATATGCCCATACTGTTTCTGGATTTTGATGGGGTCCTGCACCCAGAGCATTGCCATGAATCGAAACACTTCTGCCGCCTGCCGATTCTGGAGGATGCGCTACGGCAGGTGCCCGAAACCAAAGTAGTGATCACGAGCACATGGCGGCTGGAGCTGACTTTGGCGGACTTGCGGCAAAGGTTCTCGCCGGACATCGCCAGCATGATCCAAGGTGTCACCCCTAGGTACTGCGATCTGCAGAACGTTCCGAACACGTTGGTCAGCTATCAGCGGGACGCAGAGTGCCACGCCTGGCTTTGGTCCAACAACGCGCCCCATTGCAGTTGGCTTGCTGTAGATGACCGATCTTGGCTATACAGACCGTTTTGCAAGTCGTTGTTGTTGGTTGATGGTCGCGATGGGCTCACCGAAGCCAACACATGCCAGCTGGTAACGCGTCTTCACGGCCTTTTATGAAGGAAAGCGAGGGGTTGGTCACACTTCCGACACGAGGTTAGGGCAACCAGCTCCCCTCGAAGGGATGACTGGCACTGAATCGCCCCGGGTTTTGAGGAGGCTCTTTTCTCTGAGAGGATTGAGCCATGAGCAAGAAGTCGAACCAGTTTTCACCTGAGGTCCGCGAGCGTGCTGTTCGCATGGTGCGTGAGCACAGAGGCGAGTACCCCTCGCTGTGGGCCACCATCGAGTCCATCGCCCCCAAGATCGGCTGCGTGCCCCAGACCCTCAACGAATGGGTCAAGCGAGACCAGATCGATTCCGGCGTGCGCGACGGCATCACGACATCCGAACGTGAACAGATGAAGGCGCTGGAGCGCGAGGTCAAAGAGCTGCGCAAAGCCAACGAGATCCTGAAGCTGGCCAGCGCGTTTTTCGCCCAGGCGGAGCTCGACCGCCGTCTGAAGTCCTGAACAACTTCGTCGATCAGCATCGACAGGCCTACGGGGTCGAGTCGATCTGCAAAGTGCTGCAGATCGCCCCGTCAGGCTATTGGCGCCATGCTGCTCATCAGCGAAATCCCCAGCTGCGCTGCCCGCGCGCCCAGCGTGACGACACCCTGGTGCCGCACGTTGAGCGCGTCTGGCAAGCCAACATGCGGGTCTACGGCGCCGACAAGGTCTGGAAACAGATGAACCGGGAGGGAGTTGTCATTGCCCGCTGCACGGTTGAGCGGTTGATGAAGCGACTGGGCTTGCAGGGCGTGCGCCGGGGCAAGGTGGTGCGCACCACCCTCAGCGACATGAAGGCCCCTTGCCCGCTGGATCGGGTCAATCGGCAGTTCAAGGCCGAGCGGCCGAACCAGCTGTGGGTCTCGGACTTCACCTACGTTTCAACCTGGCAAGGCTGGCTGTACGTGGCCTTCGTGATCGATGTGTATGCCCGGCGCATCGTGGGCTGGCGGGTCAGTACCTCCATGCACACGGACTTCGTTCTGGATGCCCTGGAGCAGGCGCTGTATGCCCGGCAGCCCGAGCGTGATGGCGCATTGATTCACCATTCCGACAGGGGGTCGCAATACGTCAGCATTCGCTACAGCGAACGGCTGTCAGAGGCAGGCATCGAGCCCTCGGTGGGCAGCAAGGGCGACAGCTACGACAACGCTTTAGCCGAGACCATCAACGGTCTGTACAAGGCCGAGGTGATTCATCGCCGGTCATGGCCAACCCGTGAATCGGTGGAGCTGGCAACGCTGGAATGGGTGTCCTGGTTCAACCATCACCGGCTGCTCGGACCCATCGGATACATCCCTCCTGCAGAGGCTGAGGCAAACTACTACCGGCAACTCGCCAGTCAGTCCTCCATGGTGGCGGCCTGACTTAAACCAACCGGCCTCCACGAAACCCGGGGCGATTCACACCGATTTCGCAACTACATAAAGATGAGAGTTTCTCTTCCATTGAGCATGACCTTAGGCCATTTGGAGCCCTACATACCAGCATCCACTCCCCGCAGCGCTGACTTGATCTTGTACCTCGACCTCGACGGCGTGCTTCACCATGAGGCCGTCCTCTGGCATCCGAACCGTGGCATCTATATGAGTCCCTACGAAGCCGTAGGCCATACGCTGTTTGAGTGGCTTCCATTTTTGGAAGAGGAATTGGCGCCGTATCCCTCAGCAGCACTGGTGCTGAGTAGCTCCTGGTGCGTCAGGCCAGGCTATGCCAAAACGCTTGAGCGCCTACCGGCGCAGCTTCGAGCTCGATTCATCGGGGGTACTTACCACAAACGCGTGCATGGAACCGATCCGTGGACTCTGGCATCGTTCCAGAGTACGCCCCGTGGCATGCAGATTCTGGCGGATGCGCGGAGAAGAAAGCCACGCCACTGGATCGCGATAGACGATGACGTTGAGGACTGGCCTTCTCAAGCCCTCGACAACTTGGTCGCTTGTGAGGGCACCACCGGCCTCTCCAGCTCTGAAGTCCGGCGTGAGCTTCGGCGAAAGCTGTTGCGAAGTACGGCAGTGTGAGTGGCATCCGCTGCGTGATTGATGCGTAGCCAACCTTTTTAAGCCCTTCTTGCTAGTCTCTCCAGACACTGCCTGGGCAAGTTTCCGGATGTCTTAATTCGACAACTTGATCCAGCGCAGTCCATAGCGCTGAATGTCGCGCGAATCGGGCCACCAGCCTCCTACTTCCCCTGCCTCTGTCTGCGTGAGTTCGAGCCCATCGTCGGTTACCAAGCGGGAGTGCTCTGGGAAATCCAGAACGTAGGCGTCACCCTCGAAGTCAATGACCGTTTTGACCCCAGACCAACCGAAATCATTGGATCCATTGTTCTTCCCCAGATCAATGAGACCCACCACCTTGCCGATAGATCCCTGGGGCAAGAACTCATCCGGAGCATTCAATTTACGGCCTTCGCCGGAAGCAAAAATCTGCATAGGTGATCTCGTTTGATGCGATCTGCCCAATGGTAGCCGCTCCGGGCTAGCGCACGCTGTCGGTTCGCAACTTGTAGTTCATCTTCAAGGCCTCCCTTGAAAATACAGCGAGAAGGGGGAGACGACATTGGCTTAGCTGACAAAATCTTAGGGTTTACCCCCAACTCCTAACGGGGTGTTTTGCACCGAAAGTGAGATCACCCCGAAGCGGCAAACCGCAGTGGCCATCATCACCCTCCCCCAGACACCGTCGAGGCGCACAAGTATGTGCGAGAGGCGGTGCAGGCCTATCCGGAGCTCTATTTCTCACGTCTGGTGATCCTCGGCGAAGGTGCGAGCGAGGAGATCGTGTTGCCCCGTGTGTTTGCCGCAAAGGCACTCGGACGCGTGATCGAATGCACCGTGCAGCGCGGTGGCACTGTGGTGATTCCGGCCTTCGCGGTCGGCCGGGCGCAGTCCCTGATCCACCACCTGTGGCTGCTGCGCCAGGCCGGCAGGCTGGCCAACGTGCCGTTGTACCTCGACAGTCCGATGGCGGGCAGCGCCACGCAGCTCCTGCATGAGCACGCGGGCGAGCACAAGCTCACCGCGCGCGACTACGAAGCTGCCTGCGCTGCGGTCACCTACGTCAAGGAGGTGGAGGAATCCAAGGCCTTGTCCGCCAATCGCTTCCCCAAGGTCATCATCTCGGCCAGCGGCATGGCCACCGGGGGGCGTGTGTTGCACCACATCGCCGCCTTCGCGGGCGACCACCGCAACACGCTGCTGTTTTCAGGCTTCCAGGCCGCCGGCACGCGCGGGCGCAAGCTATTGGAAGGCGCGCGGGAGGTAAAGATTCACGGCGAATGGATCAACGTGCGCGCCGATGTGGCGGAACTGCCCATGCTGTCCGCACATGCCGATGCTGGCGAGTTGCTGCGCTGGCTATCCGGTTTCCAGCGTGCTCCCAAGCGGGTGTTCATCGTCCACGGTGAGCCTGAGGCCTCGGAGGCCTTGCGAGAACGCATCCAGCGCGAACTGGGTTGGGATGCAACCGTGCCATTGCAGAACAGGAAGTACACACTGTGATGGGTCTGGAGAGCCGCAGGCCCGCCGTGCCGCCGGCTACTTCTTGAGTCCGAGCCGTCGCGCCAGCTTGTGCAGGTTGCTGGCATCCAATCCCAATGTGCGCGCTGCCGCAGCCCAGTTGTCCTGATGCAATGCCAGTGCCTCCCGGATCGCCTTACGCTGGCTGGCTTCCACGACTTCGTGCAGGGGGGCTACGGATCGCGACACACCGGGTGCACCGACAGCTTGGTCGACACCGGCCGCTACTGCGCCTTCGGCCATCTCCAGTGCATCGAGATCCAGCATGTCCGCCTCCAGCGTCACGATATCCTTGCGGTTGGCGCCCCGGCTCACCGCCTTCAGCGCCGCGCGACTGATCACATGCTCCAACTCGCGCACATTGCCCGGCCAGCGGTAGCGGCGCAAGGCCTCTTCGGCCGCAGCCGAAAGCCGCAGGCTGCGCAGACCCAGCCGTGCCCGGTTGAGTTCCAGAAAGCGCCCGGCCAACAGCAGCACGTCGTTGCCCCGCTCGCGCAGCGGCGGGATCGGAATCGGATACACCGACAGCCGGTGGTACAGGTCCGCACGAAACGATCCGTCGCGCACATGCTCGCGCAGACTTCGGTTGGTGGCCGCGATCACGCGCACGTTCACCCGCCGCGGCCGGTCGGCCCCAAGGCGCTGGATCTCGCCGTTCTGCAGCGTGCGCAGCAGCTTGGCCTGGATGGACAGTGGCAGCTCACCCACTTCGTCCAGGAACAGCGTGCCGCCCTCTGCCGCCTCGAAACGACCGGGCCGGTCGTTCACCGCGCCGGAAAATGCTCCGCGCGCATGGCCGAACAGTTCGCTCTCCGCCAATGATTCCGGCAAGGCAGCGCAGTTCACGTGCACCAGCGGCTTGGACGCACGCCGCGACAGCCGGTGCAGCCGGTGCGCGAACAGTTCCTTGCCCACACCCGTCTCCCCCAGCAACAGCACCGGCAGCTCGGAATCGGCCACCACCTGCAACTCGTGCAGCAGGTGCGTGATGGCTTCACTCTGGCCCAGTATCTCGCTGTCTTCGCGTTGCTCCGGCGCACCCGCAGGCAAGGCGCCGGCGGACAATCGCAGGCCGCGAATCTCCGATTCAAGACGGGTCACCCGCACCGCAGCCTCGACCGCGCAGGCAAGCTCGGCCATGTCACTCTGGGCCTGCGCGCCGAAGGCCCCGACCTCCAGCGCATCCAGCGTGATCACTCCCCAGCGCTCGCCCTCCACGTCCAGCGCCATGCCCATGCAGTCGTGCACCGCCATCGGCTCTCCCGCACGTTCGGCGATCAGACCATCGTAGGGATCGGGCAGCACGCTATCGTGGTGGAAACAGGTGACGCCGCGCCGTTGCAGGATGGCCGCCAGGCGCGGATGGTCCTTGACCGCGAAGCGCCGTCCCAGTGCGTCACTGGAAAGCCCGTCCACCGCCACCGGCCGTAGGTGCTCCTGCTCCAGCTTGAGCAAGGCGACAGCTCCGCATCCGAAATGCACGCGCAGGCTGCCCACCAGCCGCTGCAGACGTACCGCCACCGGCAGGTCAGCCACGAGGTCGGCCACGAGAAGGAGTTGGATGGCGGAAATGGTCATGGACACCCTGGATGGTAAATGAAACCCTGATAAAGCATGGTTTATAGCACCATTGTGTTTTCAACCTATTGATTTTTATGGGATTTCCTGTGGCATGCGACTTGCATTGGGGATAGCGCCGAACCGGCATCCGACCAAGGAAAGCAACATGAAACGCACCCTCAGCTCTAGCGCCATTGCCACTGCCATCTGCCTCCTGGGCGTTACCCTGTCCGTGCAGGCACAGCCTGCAGGTCACTCGATGCACAACGCAGCGGCATCCTCCGGAACCGCGACCGCGGCAGCCCAGCCTGCAGCGACCAAGCGCTACGACCTGCACACCAACATCGTCGACGGCAAGATGGTCTTTGTCGACGACAAGGGTCAAGTGAACCCCACGCTCTCGGCCAACGCGGGCGACACGATCGAGATCGTGCTGGAAAGCGGCGAAGGCGCCGAGCACGACCTGGTGATTCCCGAACTGAACGTCGCCTCGGCCAAGTTCAGCGCCGGCACCGGCAAGACCACATTGCGCTTCAAGGTGCCGCGCTCGGGCGCCTTCACCTACTACTGCTCGATTCCCGGCCACCGGCAGATCGGCATGGAGGGAAAACTCCAGGTGAGCGGGACTGCGGTTGCCGACGCGGGGACCGTGCCCGCCGCGAACACCGATTCGAGCCAGGCGGCACTCGCGCTCTACACCCCCGCCCCTATGCCGCAGCGCGCGGCGGACCCGTCTGCCGTCAGCGTGGCGGCCAACCCAGCCGGGGTGCCGGCGGCCATCGGTACGCGGGCACCGAAGACGCTGAAGTACCGCATGGAGACGGTCGAGTTGCCCGGCAAGCTCGATGACGGCACCAGCTTCACCTACTGGACCTTCGACCGCCAGGTGCCAGGCCCGATGCTGCGCGCCCGCGTGGGCGACACGGTGGAGTTGACCCTGGCCAACGCCCGCGACAGCAAGATGATCCACTCGATCGACCTGCATGCCGTGACCGGCGGCCACGGCGGCGGCGAGCACACCCAGGTCGCCCCCGGCCAGGAGAAGGCCATCACGTTCAAGGCGCTCAACCCGGGTCTGTACGTGTACCACTGCGCGACGCCGCTGGTCCCGCAGCACATCGCGGCGGGCATGTACGGAATGATCCTGGTGGAGCCCGAAGGGGGCCTGGCCAAGGTAGACCGCGAGTACTACGTGATGCAGGGCGAGATGTACACGGGCCGGCCGCACGGCGCCAAGGTGCACCAGGAGGCCGATCTCGAGAAGATGGCCAACGAACTCCCCGACTACTACGTGTTCAATGGCGAGGTCGGCGCCTTGAGCAAGACCCACAAGCTGCAGGCGAAGGTGGGCGAGACGGTGCGCATCTACTTCGGCGTCGGAGGCCCCAACAAAATCTCGTCGTTCCACGTCATCGGCGAAATCTTCGACACCGTGTACAGCGAAGGCTCGTTCAGCGGCATCAAGCACGACGTGCAGACCACGCTCGTCGCCCCGGGCGGCGCGACCATCGTCGAAATCAAGGTCCAGCACCCGGGCAGCTATCTGCTGGTGGACCACGCGCTGTCGCGCGCCGGCAAAGGTGCGGTCGGTGTGCTCGAAGTCACCGGCGTGCCGGTACCCGGCGTCTACAAGGCCGGCCCCCTTTAACCCCCCGACGAAAAGGAGCCCACGATGGAACTCATTGACCAATCCCTGGGGCAGCTCGCGCGACGCATCTCCGGTGCCACGCGCGTGTTCGACGCCCATCACTTCGACTTCTGCTGCGGCGGCAACCAGTCGCTGCGCTCGGCCGCGGCGGCGGCTGGAGTGGATCCCGCTCCGATCGTGCTGGAGTTGCAGTCCCTGCAATGCCGCAGCGCGCAGGATGGCGAGCGCGACTGGGACCAGGCGACGCCCACCGAGTTGGTGGACCACATCCTGACCCGCTTCCACGCGGTACACCGCGAGCAGTTGCCCGAACTCATCCGCCTGGCGCGCAAGGTCGAGCAGGTGCATGGCGAGCGCACTGATTGTCCGGCTGGTCTGGCCGAACATCTCTCGGCCATGGCGCAGGAGCTGGAGAGCCACATGCGCAAGGAGGAAGACGTGCTGTTCCCCATGATCGCGCGCGGCCATGGCGCGATGGCCGGCGCCCCGATCACCGTCATGCGCATGGAACACGACGACCACGGCGTCGCGCTGCGCAGGATGGAAGAACTGACCGATGGCATCACCGCGCCGCGCGCGGCCTGCACCACCTGGCGTGCGCTCTACGCCGGCCTGCGGACCTTCCGCCAGGACCTGATGGTGCACATCCACACCGAAAACAACATCCTGTTCGAGCGCTTCGCGCCGGCAGCCGTGCATTGACCAAGGAGAAACCCATGGGCTCGTACAAGAAACTCTGGTTCACGCTGATCGGCGTGCTGATCGTCACCTTCTCGCTGCTGGGCTACTACGGCAGCGAGGTCTATCGGCAGGCGCCACCGATCCCGGCGCAGGTCACCACCCCGGATGGCAAGGTGCTGTTCGACCGCGAGGGCATCCTCGACGGCCAGACGGCCTGGCAGTCGGTGGGCGGCATGCAGCTCGGTTCGATCTGGGGCCACGGCGCCTACCAGGCGCCCGACTGGACGGCCGACTGGCTGCATCGCGAGCTGACCGCCTGGCTCGACCTGGCCGCGCAGCAGGTACACGGCAAGGCCTATGCGGCGCTCGATGGCCCCGCGCAGGCCGCGTTGCGCGAGCAGCTCAAGGCTGAATACCGCTCCAACCGCGTCGATGACGCGCAGGTGCTGAAACTCTCGGCGCACCGTGTCCAGGCCATCGCACAAACCGCTGCCTATTACGACCAGTTGTTCTCCGACGCGCCCGCGCTTCAGAAAAGCCGGGAGCACTTCGCCATGAAGGAGAACACGCTGCCCAGTGCCGAGCGGCGCCAGCAGATGACGCAGTTCTTCTTCTGGACCGCCTGGGCTGCAGCCACCGAGCGACCGGGGCAAAAGGTCACCTACACCAACAACTGGCCGCACGAGCCCCTGATCGGCAACCAGCCGAGCAGCGAGAACATCGTCTGGTCCATCGCCAGCATCGTGGTGCTGCTGGCCGGCGTGGGCTTTCTCGTCTGGGCGTGGGCGTTCCTGCGTAACCACGAAGAACCACTGCCGGCACCCGCTGCGCGCGACCCTTTGACCACCTTTGCGCTCACGCCATCGCAACGAGGCTTGGGCAAATACCTCTTCCTGGTGGTGGCGCTCTTCGTCTTCCAGGTCTTCATCGGCGGTTTCACCGCGCACTACACGGTCGAGGGACAGCAGTTCTATGGCATCGACGTCTCGCGGTGGTTCCCTTATTCGCTGACCCGCACCTGGCACATCCAGGCCGCGCTGTTCTGGATCGCCACCGGCTTCCTGGCCGCGGGCCTGTTCCTGGCACCGCTGATCAACGGCGGCAAGGATCCGAAGTTCCAGAAGCTCGGCGTGGATGTGCTGTTCTGGGCGCTGGTCGCCGTGGTCGTGGGCTCCTTCACCGGCAACTACCTGGCGATCGCGCAGGTGATGCCGCCCGAGTGGAACTTCTGGCTCGGCCATCAGGGCTATGAGTACGTCGACCTGGGGCGCCTGTGGCAGATCGGCAAGTACGTGGGCATCCTGCTGTGGCTGGTGCTGATGCTGCGCGGCGTGGTGCCGGCGCTCCTGAAGCCCGGGGGCGACAAGAACCTGCTGGCGTTGCTCACGGCCTCGGTGGGTGCCATCGGCCTGTTCTATGGCGCGGGCCTCTTCTACGGGGAGCGCACCCACCTCTCGGTGATGGAATACTGGCGCTGGTGGGTGGTGCACCTCTGGGTGGAAGGCTTCTTCGAGGTGTTCGCCACCACGGCGCTGGCCTTCATCTTTGCCACGCTCGGCCTGGTGTCTGCGCGTATGGCGACGGCAGCCAGCCTGGCCTCGGCCTCGCTCTTCATGCTGGGCGGCATTCCCGGCACCTTCCACCACATGTATTTCGCTGGCACCACCACCCCGGTGATGGCCGTCGGCGCCAGCTTCAGTGCGCTGGAGGTGGTGCCGCTGATCGTGCTGGGCCATGAGGCCTGGGAGAACTGGCGCCTGAAGGCACGCGCGCCCTGGATGGAAAACCTCAAGTGGCCGCTGATGTGCTTCGTCGCCGTGGCGTTCTGGAACATGCTGGGCGCCGGTGTCTTCGGCTTCATGATCAACCCGCCGATCTCGCTGTACTACATCCAGGGCCTGAACACCACGCCAGTGCACGCGCACGCCGCGCTCTTCGGGGTGTACGGCTTCCTGGCGCTGGGCTTCACGCTGCTGGTGCTGCGCTACCTGCGTCCGGACTACCAGTTCAGCGCACCGCTGATGAAGACCGCCTTCTGGGGTCTGAATGTCGGCCTGGTGCTGATGATTTTCACCAGCCTGCTGCCGATCGGGATCATCCAGTTTCACGCCAGCGTCAGCGAAGGCCTGTGGTACGCACGCAGCGAGGAATTCATGCAGCAGCCACTGCTGCAGAACCTGCGCTGGGTGCGCACCTTCGGCGACGTGGTATTCATCGGCGGCGCCATCGCGATGGCGCTGCAGGTGGTGTTGGGTCTGTGGGCCAAGGACGCCCCGCAGCAACAGCCTGGACAGCGCCTGGGTCAGGCACGGGTTTGAGGGTCCGGGCTGCGGTCGATCTGTGCCGCAGCCCGGCAAAAGAGTTCAATTCAACTGAAAGAGAACAATGAAGATGAGATACACCGTAGGAGCATTAATGGCCGCAATGCTGACCACACTGGCGGCCGGCCCCGTGCTGGCCGCCACGTGCGATGTGGAAATCGAAAGCAACGACGCCATGCAGTTCAACAAGAGCAGCATCGCGGTGCCAGCGAGTTGCAAGCAGTTCAACGTCAAGCTCAAGCACGTGGGCAAGCTTCCCAAGGTCGCCATGGGCCACAACTGGGTATTGAGCAAGGCGTCCGATGCACAGGGCGTGGCGGCCGACGGCATTCCCGCCGGGCTGGACAAGGCCTATGTGAAGCCCGGGGATGCACGGGTCATCGCGCACACCAAGGTCATCGGCGGCGGTGAAACCGACTCGGTCAGCTTCGACGTCTCCAAGCTCAAGGCTGGAGATAGCTATGCCTGGTTCTGCTCTTTCCCGGGCCACGCGTCCATCATGAAGGGCACGCTCACGCTGTCGAAGTAATCACGTTCATCACAGGCCCACGAGCCGCAGGAATCCCAGCGGGTCGTGGGTCCTGGCGATGGCGAACATCATCAGGAAGCACGTGAGGGCTGCGGCAAACGCCAGTGCCTTGCCCCTCAGGGTCCGCGCTCGCCGCAGCGCCATCGTGCCCAACACGATGTAGGCCACCAGCAGCATGAGCTTGGTCAGCAGCCACGGTGTGGCGAAGGGGTTGAGCTGCAAGGTCGCCAGCAGCAGCAAAGCGGCCGCGAGCAAGGCGGTATCGATCACCTGGCTCAGCCGACGGACGGGAGTCAACATGGGCATCTCAGCGCCCAACAGCACGCCCACGCCCCGACCGGCAAAGAGGCCTCCGCTGAGCATCGCGAGCCCGACGTGCGCGGCCTTGATCAGGAGATAGTGATCGGCCAGTGCCATCCCCCTATTCCTCCTCACCACTGCAGGTAGAACATGGCCTTGGCCAGCAGCACGATGGCCAGCACATGGCAGAAGACACTCAGGTGCAGCCGGCGTGAACGCTGATCTCCCAGTACGCCCCGGCGGCGCCAGACCATGGCCGTGGCGAAATGCCCAAACACGCTCAGGGCCAACGCGATCTTGAGCGTGAGCAGCAGCCCGAAGCTGCTGGCCAGCGGCTGCGTCAGCGCTGCGCGGTGTTGCCAGGCCAGGCCGAGGCCAGCCGCATACAGTGTCAGCAGCACCCAGGGCATCACGGCGGTGGCGCGGTCGCCGATGGCGCGCTCGACCGCGCGCATCGTCTCCTGGGGCAAGTGCTTGCGCACACCCTCCAACATCACCACCTCGAAGAACACCGTGCCCACAAAGGCGATGGCAGCGAGCAGGTGTAGCACCAGCAGAACGCCGTAGCTCATGGGCAATTCCTCATGCCACCTGCCGGCGCTGTGGCTTCATCCGCTGGCCCGCTTTGGGCAGCAGGTTGATCAGCAGGTCGGTGCCGGGCAGCAAGTCGGCCAGCGAGAACCCATCCAGGTGCGCCATGAACTCCTGCAGCGCACCTCCGAGCACGCCAGCGAGCCGGCACTGGCCGGTCAGCACGCACTGATTGTCAGTGGAGAAGCACTCGACCAGGGCGAAGTCGGGCTCGATGCCGCGCACCACGGCGCCCAGGTTGATATCGCGCGGCGCATGGGCCAGGCGCATGCCACCACCCTTGCCACGCACGGTCTCGATCCAGCCCTGCAGACCGAGCTGGTGCGTCACCTTCATCAGGTGTGCTTCCGATATGGCGTAGGCTTGCGCCACCTCGGAGATGGTGCACAGGCGATCAGGCTGCTGCGCCACGTACATCAGCAGGCGCAGCGCGTAGTCGGTCATCGTGGTCAGGCGCATGGCGATGCCTTGTTCATTGGGGTGGGTTCGAGCGAACCGCGATCTTGTCGGGTCTGAGCACCGGCGCCGCATCGATGCGCGGGCGAATCAACATCGGAAAGAACCGCCACAGGTACAGTGCGAAGGCCAGCACCCAGGCGCTGGCGGAGGCGTGCAGTGCGGCCAGAGCAAGGCCGGTGGGCAGCAGCGCCAGCAGGCGCAGCGCCGCCGCCGCGATCACCAGCCCATAGCAGCACACGATCAGGCGGTCCGTGCGCAGCGGCCGCCCCAGGTGTCCCAGCGCCGAGCGTCACCATGCCGATGATCAGCACGGAAAACCCCGCCACGCCGATCACGTGCGCCGGCCAGGCAGCGCGCAGCACGGCGCCTGCGGCGTGCGCAGCCGCCACCAGCAACCCCGCGCCAAGCGCGGCGTAACCGACATAGAGAATCCACAGCAGCGGCACGCGCCATACGGCACCGGGTTTCCAGGCCAATACCTGGACCACGGCGATGACTCCCGCGACGGTCAGGAAAAGGGCTGTCGCCTCCGACCAGCCGAGCAGCCCGCTGCCGATGGCCAGGCCGCTCGCCGCCAGTTGCCAATGGCCGCTGTGCGTGTGCATCGGAATGCTCAAACCCGGCACCGCACGCATGGCAAAGAATGGGATCACCCGCCTGGCCACCAGCAGCGCGATCACTCCCATGCACAGCAGGCCTGTGTTGAAGTGCTGCATGAGCCGCACGTAGTCGCCCTGCCAGGCGGCGAGCAGGAACAAGGCATCGGCAACGCCCAAGGCGAGGACCAGCAGCGGCACACCGTAGTTGCGCTGGCTGCGCGTACCGTAGATGGCACGGCCCAACGCGATGGCGGCGCCCATGAAGAACACCAGTTCGCTCGCCACGGCCACCCAGAAGGAGGTAGTACCGGGTATGAGATAGGCGGCATGGGCCGTCACCCACAGTACGCTGAGCACGCCCAGCGCCTTTCCTTTGAGAGGATTGATGCCGGTCCAGTTCGCCCCTGCGGTGAGCAGGAAGCCCACCGCGATGGTGGCGATGAAGCCCCAGAGCATCTCGTGCGCATGCCAGATGACACCGGCCAACTGCCCGCGCAGCATGACGGGGGCGAACACCCACAGCGCCACCGACACGGCCGCCCAGAAGCAGCCGGCCAAGTACAACGGCCGGAAGCCCAGTTCCAGAAATGCCGCCCATTGCGGCGCTGGGAGTTTCACCCTCCCCGGCTCCTGGATCTGCAGCAGCTCAGTCATGGCACGCAGTCTCAAGCCAGCGCCGTGGGCACGGCGTCCGGATCGCGGCTGATCTGGTAGCCCATCCACAGGCTTTGCGCGATGCGCTCGGCCATGGCGCAAGCCTGCCCGGCCATCGCCCGATTGGCCTGGGCGGCCGCGTTCTCCCTGAAGAGCTTCAGCCAGCGCTGGAACAGCTCTGCTGAAAGGCCGGGCAACACCGCATGCTTGGGCATGGGTGCGCCCGCGAACCGGCCGGTGCGCCTGAGGATGGCTGACCAGAAGTCCACCAATTTGGCCAGGTGGTGGTCCCAGTCGCCGATGTGTGCGTCGAAGATCGGGCCCAGCACCCCGTCCTGGCGGACCCGCGCATAGAACGTGTGCACGAGGGCAGCGACCTCGGCCTCGGTGCAAAGTTCGCTGCCGGGCATCCGGTCCTGCGCGGTTTGGGAAGTCGTATCGCTCATAAGATTTACTTGCAATATATCTTATGATGCCTTCAAGCGGCCACCTCACCGCGCCCCTCTCTGATCTATATCAAACGCAAAGCGCCATGGCACTCAAACACGCTCAGCCCCTGGAGGTCATCGACTTGCACGCCACCGACGAGACGCGTGGTACGGCGGTCAGCAGCAGCTTGCTCAAGACCCCGCATCTGCAACTGATGCGGGTCGTGCTGGCAGCAGGGCATGCACTGCCGGAACACCACGTGCCTGGCGAGATCACGATTCAGTGCCTTTCGGGGGAGGCGGATGTCGTGACGCCCTCGCGCACGTGCCGACTGGCTTCAGGCACCTTGGTGATGCTGCCCGCCGCAGAGCCCCACCGCGTGCAGGCGCACCTCGACACCCTGCTGTTGGTGACGGTGCTTCATCCCTGATGGGGTCCGCACGGGTCATTCGAATAAACGATCCGGAAGGAAGTGAATATGAAGAAGAATGCAAGCAAGCGAATTGAAGGCACGAGTCCCGGGCGGCTGCGACCGTTGCTGCGAATCGCCGCCTTGGGATGCGCTGCGACGGCCTTGGCCGCTGAGGCCCATGTGAAATGGTTTGCGCCCTATATTGTGGGCGCGCCACCGCAACCCTTGAGCGCGACGCTCACGAACCAGTGGTTCTGGATTGGCATCGCACTGGTGCTGGTGTTCTTTCTGGCCACCCGGGCCATCGAGAAGATGTCCATCGGACAAAGCATCCTCGCCGGCATGGACAAGGTGATGAACCCACTGTGGCTGCGCCTGGACGATTTCGTTCGGGTGGTCATCGCGGCCTTCTTCGTCGCGATCTTCGCGGTCGGCGGGGTCTATCTGACGCCAGACTTGAAGACGCCGAACGAATGGGTGTCGTGGATGCAATTGCTGATCGCCGCCTTCGTCTTCTCGCGCCGGACGATGCCGCTGGCGGCCGCCGGCATCATTCTGCTGTGGGTGCTGGCGCTCACCGAGTACGACCTGTTCCACCTGCTGGACTACCTGGCGCTCGGGGTGTCGGTTGCGGGTTACCTGGTGCTTGAATCGTCGAACAAGCCTGAATGGCGAAAGTACCGGTTTGAAGTGCTGCGCTGGGGCGTGGCCATCGCGCTGATGTGGTCGAGCCTTGAGAAGTTCGCCTATCCGGACTGGTTCTACCCCCTCGTTGAAGAAAAACCGTTCCTCACATTCGGCATGCCGCGCGACGTGTTCATCCCGATGGCGGGCGTGGCCGAGTTCACGATGGGTTTCGGCCTGCTATGGACGGCACTGGTGCGGCGCCTGTCGGCGATCACGCTCTTCGTGATCTTCAACGCGGCCGTGTATCCGTTCGGGCGCATCGACCTGGTCGGACACGCCTTGATCATGGCGATCATCGTGGCCATTGCCGCTGACCCGACGCCCCAGGTGCGCTTCGCCATCCGGCGCTCGGCCTGGACCATTCCGGCCGCTCTCAGCGCTGCTCTGGTGGTTTTTGCGAGCGGCTACTGGGGCCTGCATCTCGCGTTGTACGGCCCGAACGGTGAAGCAAACCCGACCACCGCAGAGATGGCGACCCACACGTACAGTGCCGAACACCCGCATGGGCCGCAGGCCATCGGCAAAGCGACCGCGCCACCCGCCCCTGCGGGCGCTCATGGGCTTGGGCATGCAGCGCCGCCTGCAAGCGCATCAGGTGGCTCAGCGCGCGGCGCCTATGAAGCCAGCATGGCAAAGATGCACGGGCCGATGCAGGTGGGCATTCAGCACCCCGATCCGGACGTGGCATTCGTACTGGGAATGATCCCGCACCATCAGGGTGCCATCGACATGGCGCAAATTCAACTCCAGTACGGCAAGGATCCTGCGAACAGGAAGTTGGCACGCGAAATCATCGCCGCCCAGCAGCATGAGATCGAGGAGATGAAGAGTTGGTTGGCAGCAAGAGGCGTCAAGCACTCCGAGTAGAGGGAAACAATCCTTCAAGGACTCGCTGTCCGGCGTGCGCCGTGCGCCATTCCCCCGACGGTACGACCCACTGCGCGTGATTTCGCCGTAGTGGGTTTCGCATCTCGGCGGGATGTAGCAACCTCGTGGCTGTCAGGAATGTTCAAGAAGGTGCAGCCCATGCCACATGCGCAGGAAACTACAGCTTTTTCTTCCAGCCCCGAGCCGGCGTTCTACCGCCTCGCCGACGTCATCCGCATCACCGCCTTGAGCCGGTCCAGCATCTACCGGCGTATCGCCGCTGGCGAGTTTCCACTTCAGGTGTCACTTGGCGGTCGGGCAACGGGATGGCGCAGGGAAGCGCTGCAGGCGTGGATTGGCGATCCTGCGGGCTTTCGCCCCTTGACGGTAAGCAATGGGATGGACGCCCCCACCCGTAACGGCATTCGCGTGCCACAGTGGAAGTGTCACCAACCACTGAACCGAAAGGGGCGTCCACCATGAAGATTACGACTGTTGGCATCGACCTTGCCAAGAACGTGTTCCAGGTCCACGGCATCGACGAGCATGGCAAGGCGGTGTTGAAGAAGCAGCTGCGGCGCGACCAGATGGCCGCGTTCTTCGTCAACCTGCCGCCTTGTCTGATCGGCATGGAGGCTTGCGGCAGCGCGCACCACTGGGGTCGCAAGCTGCAGAGCATGGGCCACAAGGTGCGGCTGATGGCTCCGCAGTTCGTCAAGCCTTACGTCAAGACCAACAAGAACGATGCGGCCGACGCAGAAGCCATCTGCGAAGCGGTCGGGCGGCCGAACATGCGCTTTGTCCCGGTGAAGAACGTGGAGCAACAAGCAGTCCTGGCGCTTCACCGGGTGCGGCAGGGATTCGTGCGGGCTCGCACCGCGCAGGCGAATCAGATCCGCGGGCTACTGGGCGAGTTGGGCCTCATCGTGCCGCAGGGGATCGGCCATATCGCCACGCGTGTCCCCGAGCTGATCGAAGACGGTGCCAACGAACTGCCGGGTGCGTTCCGACTGCTCATCCAGCGACTGCTTGATCACCTCAAGGAGCTGGATCGTCAGGTCGAGGAGCTCGAAGACAAGATTCATGCATGGCATCGCAGCAGCGACCTCAGCCGCAAGCTGGCCATGATCCCTGGCATAGGGCCGATCACCGCCAGCGCGCTGGTTGCATCGATCGGTGATGCGAAGAACTTCGACGGAGGCCGGCAGGTCGCTGCCTGGCTTGGCTTGGTTCCCCGGCAGCATTCCTCGGGTGGAAAGTCAAACCTGCTGGGCATGAGCAAACGTGGCGACACCTACCTGCGGACATTGTTGATCCACGGCGCGCGCTCGGTGATCTACCGAGTGAGCCAGCGGCCCGACACATGCAGTTGGATCAGCTCTGTCGTCATCCGACGAAACAAGAACGTGGCCGCAGTGGCGCTCGCGAACAAGAATGCTCGAATCGCGTGGGCGTCGCTTGCGCATGACCGGCAGTTCGACGCGGGCTACGTGCGAAGCGCAGTAGTGGCCTGAGTCAGAGTAGGCAGCAGCAACAACGTCAGGGAGAACAAACCACCGATTGCTCAGGCGATCATGAAGTGATGGCAAGACAGGTCAGACCGTGGTTGGCAAAGCCCGCGCCGGACGAGGCACTCAGAGTGCGTGTAAGCGATCGAGGCGTCAACCAGCAAATCCCATCAGGGACAGTGGCTCAAAAGGCCGCATTCAAAGTCCGGATGTACGGGTGCAGTCTTTACCTTCGAGTCGTTGCAGATTGAGAGCTTGGCATAGGGGGCGTCCATGTACGTCCGGCCAACCCATCTTGAGAAAGCACCATCACTCGTGCATCGTGTGCACGATGAAGATGATGCACACCATGGCGAGCGAGGCGAACGCCGCAGCCCCCAAGAGACGCCTGTACAGCCCTGAACTCAAGAACCAAGTCGTTGCCCAGGCGCGCCTGCCCGGCGCCTCGATAGCGGGCGTGGCGCTGTCCCACGGCATCAACGCCAACATCGTTCACCGCTGGCTACGCGAACGCGCGGGCCAGCCGCCGCAGGCGCCATCGGGCTTCGTGGCATTGAGTCTGCCGACGGCCCACGGCAAGCTGGAAGAAGAGAGCGCCAAACTCGCGCAAGACATCCGCATCGAGCTGCGCCGAGGCGCCACGGTGGTGAACGTGGCCTGGCCCGTGGCACAGGCGGGCGAATGCGCCGCCTGGATGCGCGAGCTGCTGCGGTGATCCGCATCGATGCGGTATGGCTGGCCATAGACCCCCTGGACATGAGAGCCGGTACTGACACGGCGCTGGCCCGGGTCGTACAGGTCTTTGGCGCAGCCCACCCGCACACGGCCTACCTGTTTGCCAATCGCCGGGCCA